>Ga0307486_1001135_pt1 | contig 21272 bp, 20 predicted proteins | sample CBIW02metaG_FD_203663 | JGI IMG/M metagenome (GOLD analysis project Ga0307486, IMG submission 203663) | Sea-ice brine microbial communities from Beaufort Sea near Barrow, Alaska, United States - CBIW 0.2 | ecosystem: Environmental > Aquatic > Marine > Coastal | place: USA: Alaska | collected...
TTTCAAATCCGGCGAAAGAAAGTTGAGCTTGGCTGGTGTATTCGCTGCGTGGTGCACGCCTTTTGGAAGTCTTTTGCATAGTCTCTTGCACTTGTCTTCCCTTGAATTCCAAAAATAACTCCTTAATCGTATCAATAGTCCCCTTTTTAATATTCTAAGCAGTCCACTCCTCCTACCTTGGGCTGATGCCTGTCCGCTTAGCTATAGTCAGTATGGCCTGCCCGCCTGGCTAATCCTCACAGACCACTTATATTATAACCTTTAATAGACTATCCATGCGATACAGACCATAATAGTAAAACGAAAAATCTCAAGGTGTAAAAACATTCTTTGTTTCCAAAAACCCCAATACCTTCTTATCCAACCTCCAAACTTGCAGGTCAAACCGAATAGCTGTTGAAATAACCACGGAATCTATCAATCCAATTCCACGATCCAAAAGCTTCTGATCTCTAGAAAAAATCCCAGCTTGGCAGATTAACCCTGGGGCATCTAGAATTCTCATCTGATCAAAAAAGTTAGCGTCAGCTCGAGCTCTCTTTTCCCTTTACCACCTTGCTGTAGTTCTGCAAAAATCAACTCCAACTAGTAGATTTTCGAATGACCTATAAGGCCCAAACAGGTGTCAAAATACAGCTGATTTGCTTTGAAATACTCTATTTAAACAGAAGTGTCAATAATGACTTAATTCATTTCTGGTTCAAATCACGAAGCTGATTCGCTCCATAGGTAAACTCCAGTGGCTCTGCTACGATGCCATTGGAATAGTTACGCATCAATTCCCTGGATCGATAATCATTCAACGCTATTTTTAGCGCTTCAGTAATATTCTTTACACCTGAGATATCCATCACTTCTTAGATCAATTCGCCTTCAATTAAAGCTGTGACTTTCATTATTTTATGTTTTAAACAAAAATATTACAACCTATCGTATAAAGTTTAAATTCATGAAAACAGTTTGAGAAAATTCACCTCAACTCCATCACTTCGTTGACTGCCTCAGGAATATCTTCTGCATAATGACTGACATACACTAAGGTGATCTCACTCAATTCACAGATTTGCTGCACCGTATTCTTAAAAAGTCTACGTTGAAATTCATCCATACCTTGTGAAGCCTCATCCAAAATCAATAATTCAGGTTGTTTGATCAGTGCTCTTGCAAGCAGAGTCCAGCGTTGATTTTCTAGTGAAAGCCTTGAAATAGGTAAATTGGACAAAGACTCCAAATTGAATAACTTCATCCATCTTACCCCCAATGCTTCTTGCTGCTCACTCACTTTTTTGAACAGTCCCATCGTATCAAAAAGTCCTGAAAGAATGACTTTACGACAAGTTTGGTTTGATGGAAAATATCGACTGAGCTCAGAGGCAACGAAACCGGTAGGCCGCTTCACATCCCAGATGCTTTCACCTGAACCTCTCTTTCGATCAAACAGCCAGATATTTTGCGAATAAGCTTGTGGATTCTCCCCAATTAACAAACTTATTAAGGTTGACTTTCCAGAACCGTTTGGACCTTTCAGCAGCCAGCGTTCTCCAGGTTTCACTTCCCAGCTCAGCTGGTTGAGAATTGTCTTTTCTCCATATTTGATGGTGACATTCTCCAGTTTGATGATTGTTTCTCTTTGAACATTGTCCTTTGGCAGCAATGCCGCAAGCTCACCCCAATTCCATGAAGCAGTATTATCTGGTTGAATTCCCCATCCGTGATACTCCTCTTTTGTCCAATCTTCATCAATTCCAGACTTATTGATTTTTGCGATATGAGTAATTCCCTCTGGAATTTCATTCCCCGAAGTACTGATCAGCACATGAACTCCAGCTGCTATAATTTCCTGCAAAATCTCTCCAAATTCAGTTTTGCTTTTCACATCCAAACCCGTCATCGGCTGATCCATCAGATAGATCTTGGGCTGACGCATCAAACCAAGACCTAATGCTAATCTTCTGGTTTCTCCATTGGAGAGTTTGAGAATTGATTTATCTAACAGATGATCTAGTCGCAATAAGTTTGACACGTACTCCAACGTCCATGGTCCAGAAACTTTTGGCTGTATGTCACTCAAGTACTCACGGACGGTGGCTGTTTTTTCCGATTCGGAGGAGTTAAAGCGCTGCTGAAAATAGAAGTTTTGTTGATGGGATTTATTTCGAATTTCGTACTTCTGCGAAACGTATGCAATTAAATCCCGAAAGCTGTGAATTTCGTTAGACTGAGTTTTCTCATTCGAATAAACTATAGAAAATGGCCTTAAGATCTCTCCTCTGGACATAACCGTATTACCACGAATGGACTCTATGAAAGCCGTCAATTCCCACCCTGAATTTCCAATAATGGCCCAATTCTGATCTTCTCGCCATTCAAAATTTAGATGTTCAAAAGCTTGCTGTCCTTTGAATTGAATACTGGCGGAATGAATAGAAAGTAGTTGAGTGCGCACAAGGAATAGGTTTGAAAAAATGAATATTGGAATTTTTAACTAAATAGACAAAATCAATTTTTGCCAGACACAAAAAACTCAAGTGTAACACTACCTGTTAATTTCCAAATATTTAGCAGTACGTAGACTATCATCCATGTCATACAAATAATTCCACTTACTCATATACTCATCGGCTGCCAGAAAATTGTCGTTAGTCTCCTTCAACTTCTGGCTCAAAATATCATTCACCCTCTTTTGCAAATCCTTGAATTCAGGTTTATCAATCAAGTTATTTTCTTGAAAAGGATCTTTTTCATCGTCGTAAAGTAACCATGGTCCTTTGAGATCTTTAGCGTATGTATATTCTTTCGTGCGAATTCCCCGATATTCTCTACCTCCGGCTGAGAAATTCCATTCATGAAACGGAACAGGAAGCATAATCAATACCGCTTCATTACCTAAGTCATTTCCGGTCACTAATTCCGATGAAAAATCTTTCCCCTCAATAGTTTTAGGCTGTTGCACCTCACTTAAACCTAAAAGAGTAGGCAAAAGATCAGGCGTACCTATTGGATCTTTTATCTTCCTGCTAGAAGTGCCCAATTTATCGGGATATCGAATCAGCAAAGGCACCTTAATCGACTCATCATACGGCCTCTGCTTTTTGAGCACGCCTTTAGACATCAGCATATCTCCGTGGTCTGAGGTAAAAATTAAAATGGTGTTATCAGAAACCCCAGCGTTGTCCAAGGCATCTATCAACTTACCTATAGCAAAATCCAATGCAGAGATATGGGCATAATAGCCTGCCATCACCTTTCGTGCAGAATCTAAAAATTCAGTCGGCACATTATCCCGAACAGTCAATTCCTCAGCGTTGTATAAATCTTGGAATTCCTTGGGAGCTGAGAAATACGGATCATGAGGGGATCCATAAGAAAGCATTAGCACGAATGGACGCGCTTTATTCTTTTGTATAAAGCTAATCGCACTATCTGTTTGCGGAAAAGCATCATATCCTTCCCAAGTGTGCTTCACCTCATTTTCATCGAAGTAAAAACTTTTATTATAACTGTGAGACACTTCTCTCGCTTTCCAATAGTCAAACCCTTGTCGCCTATCCTTTGGAACAGGTAGATCTCTTGCGCTAAAATGTGATTGATCTCGTGAATGTCCATTGAGATGCCATTTTCCTACGTATCCAGTCGAATAACCATTCTCTTTATAAATTTCCGCCAGTGTTAATGCTTCGTTGGGAAGGGGTTTGTCATTGTAAAAAACACCATGAGTCAAAGGAAACTGTCCTGTCAAGAAGCTAGCACGAAAAGGAGCGCAAACTGACATGGTGGAAATTGCATTTTCGAAAATCAAACTTTTAGTAGCAAGCTTATCAAGATTGGGAGTTTTCACCTGACGGTTTCCCATATATCCGACTTCCTGAGCACGCCATTGATCTGCCAAAATAATCACGACATTTGGCTTAATTTTATCTTCTACTTTCTCTTTTACAGTTTTATTACAGGAGGTGAAAAGAATTTGTAGAGATAAAAATAGCGTAAAAAGTAATATGCTCGAAGGAGTTTTCATAGAGGATAAATTAAAGTTTTCCTTCATCCAAATTCAAGAATTCTACCTTCTCCCCTATCCTGTTCTAACCTGAAAAGTATTTATACCCGATTCTTACTATCAATCAAGATTGTAACTGGACCATCATTTATCAGTGAAACCTTCATATCAGCTCCAAACTCACCTGTTCCAATCTTCTTCCCAAGACCTGATTCTAATGTCTGAATCATCTGCTCATAAAGCGGTATAGCACAATCAGCTTTAGCAGCTTTGATGTAGGAAGGTCTATTTCCTTTTTTCGTGCTTGCATGAAGCGTGAATTGCGAGATCAATAATATATGACCATGTACGTCTAACAGACTTTTATTCATCACCTCATTTTCATCAGGAAAAATCCGAAGATTCAAAATTTTGTTAGAAAGCCAACTTATATCATCATCTCCGTCAGTCTCTTCGATTCCGATTAAGATCAACAACCCGATTCCAATCTGTGCCTTAATTTGATCGTCAATTTTGACCGAAGCCTCAGAAACTCTTTGAATGACAACTATCATTTACTCAAATCTTGCATTTCTCCAGAACTAACTATTTCAGAATGTATCTTCTTTTCAATCAGTGCTGTTTTAACCATCGCCTTGGCAACTTGATGGTCATATATTGGACGAATATTTTTGAAAAGCTTCAACCAAATCAACGGCTTCATTAAAATTTGCGCAGCACTTTCTCCAAAACGAAACTCACTTCGGTTACCCATAAGTAATGACGGCCTGAATATTCCCAAGTAATTAAAATCTAAAGTATTCAAATCTTTTTCAACTTCTCCCTTCACTTCGCTGTAATAAAAAGAGGAGTTTTCGTCAGCTCCCGTTGATGATACGTAAAAAAATTTTTGAGCACCAATTTTCTTTGCCCATACTGCAAAAGCTATTACCAAGTCATGATCTACAAAGTGAAATTGTTCCTTGGAACCAGCTTGTTTGATGGTGGTTCCCAAAGAACAAAATGCATGCAAGGTGGTAGACTTGGCTACAATCGCATCTCTTAGTTGATTAAATTCTCCTCCTAAGGATTGCGAGGTCAATTTTTGTTCCCAATCCCAAGCGTCAATTTTGGCTAGATCGCCTTCTAACTGAATCAGTTTATTATGCTTCAAAGCAAGCTTTCTTCTTCCCACACTCACTACAAAATCATAATCCGAATGCTGAAGAAGCTGATGGAGAATTTGCATTCCGACCATACCGGAAGTACCTGCAGTTAACGCGATGATCATAGAGTGGTGGAAATTAGTTTGGTCAATTCTTCCGCTATACTTATATTTTTATCCCTCGCATACCAAAGATGTGTACCATCCACATATTCATGTTGAGTAATGTTTTGAGGGTCTATTTTATAGGCTTTCATTCTGTTTTGAAGAAACTCAGGTCTTGGTCCCCACACAAAAAGTTCTTTGCTCAAATCTTTCGTTAAGGCAATTAAAATGGGGATAGATTTGGCACCATAGGTAAGGTAGCCCTCCATAAGGTCTGGATTCTCATCCCTCAACACAAACTTCAATTCGATGAGCGGATTCAAAGCAGCTACTTTTGCAATGAATGGCAAATTTTGAGCAGCATCTCCACACCATCCCTCAGTAATTACCAGCCAAATCTGAGGCTGAATCACTGAGACAATCGCTTTCTCAAGTTCAGATGATATTTTTGCTGTTTTATCCCAACGGTTCATCCGCTGAATATTCATTTTAGTATAATCGAGATAACCTGCGTCATGATTGGTTCCGGTGGTCTTGTTCTCCGCCAGAAGCTGGTCAATCATTTCTCTATATTCTGAATAAGTTTGAGCGTTCTCGATAAGCTCAGTGGTGATCTGGAATGTTTGTGATTCTTGCATCATTAAGGGATTTGGGTGGGTAACAGCACTCCTTATACTTCAGTTCTCTCCCAATCCAGAAACTGATTTATCTCATCTTGTAGTTTGACATAGATGGCCATAATCACGCTTAGATCGTCTGCAAAACCAAAAAAACCTAGAAAATCCGGGATAATATCAATTGGAGAAATAAAGTAAACCAAGCCGAGTAATAGTAGACCAAGTGTACTATTAGTCAACTTGTGCGTGCCATTGAAATGAGCCTTAATCATCCTTATAAAGACTGAAATAGGCTCTATAAGCTTTTTAACTCTGGAATCATCACCGAACCTTGCAATTTTATTTCTTACTCCCGCAATCAACTCCTGCACCTTAATTTTCTGCTTGCTAATAGCCTCAACTCTCTTACCAAACATATTTTTGGCTCGAAAAATCGTAGCGGATGTTTTGGACTTGAAAGAGCTCATGGTTAGAAGTAGATTTGAATTTCGGCTTTTACCTGCTTTAACGCATAAGCGATCGCATCGTTCTTCTGCTCGAGTGATTGGGCAAAAATTGCCTTCGCCATATCTATTCCGGTTGCCTGGTCAGATAATTTTTGACGACTTTGATTTAAAATAGTTGTCACTTCCTCCACACCACGCTTTACGGACTCCCAGGTCTCGTCTGTGAAATAAACTTGCTGAGAAAAGTTATGATTAAACTCTTCTCTAATTTCAACTAATAGCAGGGTGTGCAATTCGCCAGCTGTCAATCCACCTGGATTCGCTCTTCTCATAAGATTATTGGGAGTAATCCTCTCCAAGAAGAGGCAGATTCGCTCAGCGGCTTGTAGGCGAATGGGCAAGATGGTTTGAGAATTTTGAGTTTTAAGTTCTACCAATACTTTCTCCCGCTCCTTAGAAAGGAATGAAACTACGACCAGGTACATTCCATAAAGAACTATTCCGGCAGGTAAAAGAATTTTCAATAAATCAACGAGATATTCCATTTTTGGGGATTAAGCTCAAATTTGCAAAATTATTCCTATCGTGAAAGCTAAAGGGATTGTAATTTTGGAATCTCACGAACCAATTTCCTGCCAAAAACATTTCACTCGCATGATAGCGCCAATTAAGATTACCGAAAAAGCTGAAGTAGAAATCAAGAATATTATGGAGAATAAGAATATTCCGGCGGATTATTTTCTGCGAATAGGTACCAAAGGCGGTGGATGTGGTGGTATGTCTTATGCCCTGGGATTTGACAAGGCAAATGATGACGATCAGAAGTTTGAAATCTCAGGGATTCCGGTGCTGATAGAAAAGAGACATTACATGTTTTTGATGGGAATGCAGATTGACTTTTTTGACGGAGAGGAAGCGAGAGGATTTACCTTCATCAATCCAGACATTCCAAAGCGTTTTGATCAGTGATTTTCACTTGAAATATTACTCAGCTATATAATGAATACGGCCTTTTATTCCTGATTTTCCTTATTACAACAGCTGCTTCTATATGCTTGCCCTATCATTTGGATATCTTATGCTAAGGGCTGAGACGAATAATTCATGAGCTACTAACTCTCAAATACAGGCTTCACATTTTCCCAAAACTCATCCAAGGCGATAATTCTGGGTTTTAGAAATGAAATGATTTTTGACCAATCATCCTCTTCCATCACATTCACATTTGGCAACACCTGTTCGATTCGTGAAATGCGTTGCCCAAATTCATTTTCTACCAGAAGCTTCCACTCCCATTCTTCTCCAAAACTAGTAACCAACAATTTTTTCAATTCAAGAAATTGATCAAAATAAAGCTCTTGCAATTCTTCATCCTTATGGGCAATCTCAATTCCAATTGATGCGTAATCTTGTTCTGCCTTCATGCGGAAAAAAATATGCTTGACTCCAGTTTTATAGTTCGGCCAACTGATTCGAACTCCCTGTGCATTGGGAATCGGCTTCATGTATTGGCCAAACTTTACCCAGAATTCCGTCCGGATGCGTGATGCTTCTGCTTTGCTGTACACTAAATATGTGATGTGTTGCTACTGATAATCCTCTGGATAATTGATCTGCACCGCCGAAAAATCCACTAATCCCCCCAGAGCAGGATGATGTTTTTTCAGGGTCAAGCTTATCCTTAAAGCTTCAGGATAGGCTTTCAAGATATCCTGAACAATCAGATGCCCCAAATGCTCAAGTAACTTCACCTTTACATCCATTCGATCTTTGATTAATTTGTAAAGAACGGAATAGTCCACGGTAGATTTAAGATCGTCATGAATCATGGCCTGGGTGAAGTCAGTATCCAACTCCAAATCCAGCGTAAAACGATTTCCTAAAATAGATTCTTCGGGATATGCTCCATGATAGGCATGAAATTCTATGCCTTGAAGTGATACTTTTCCCATTATTCGAAGTCGTCAAAAAACGATCCTGACTGCTTATTCTGAGATTGATTGGAAGGAGTCTGAACAGATTGCTGGACTGGTGGAGCAGGTCTTTCAATAAGCGTCGGTTTTACTTCCTCCTCTTCTATATCGTCAATCTCTTCTTTATATCTTTCTTCCACCAATTCATCCTCTTCAATTACTACCTGAGTTTGCATTTCTTGCTCTAGACTCAATGCTGCACTTGGTCTTTCTTCTTCGTGGATTTCTTCCTCTTTTTCTGTAACGTATATTTCTTGCTCTTCCTCAATTTCTGGATTTATCGCGATTCTGGAATCCAAATTATTCAAATTCCCAAAAGTATAGGTGTGAGATCGACTGAGCTCATCGATTGCACGTTGTTGGGCTTTACCGTCGATTCTGGAAAAATGTGAGTCTGAAAGATCAATTTGATTGAGAGAATCTTGGGTAATTCTTCTTAGACTCTTCACTAAAGCCTCCCTCTGCTCCACTAGCCCTTCGTAAGATCTAATTAATCCTTCCATATTATCCCGAAGATCAACTATGGTTTCTTTGGCTTTTGCCTCAGCCGCTCCAATAATTGTTGCCGCTTGATTATCAGCTCTTTCCTTACTTTCCAGAAGCAATTTATCTACATGAGAGGTGGCATTAGTGGCCGTTTCATTTGCCTCGTTGATAATTAAATCGGCCGCATCATTGGCTTCAATGATAATCGCAGCTCCAGTATCCTCTGCGGTTTTCAACGTACGGAAAAGTGATTCTTCTACATCCTTGAGGCGTTTAGCTTCTGACTGAGTATTCTGAAGACGAGTTTTGAGCTCCATATTCTCTTTATGAAGCACATCTACCACTTCACTTATTTCGTCCAAAAAAGCAGCAACTTCTTTTTTCTCATATCCTCTAAATCCTACTTCAAAGGTTTTTTGCCTAATGGCAGATGGGGTGATTTTCATAGTTTAAATTTTTTCAATTTGCCAAATAGAAATTGTTCGGTCGTCAGACACAGAGACGATCGTATCATTGTACTTGCTCCAGATCACTTTATTGATGGAGGTACTGTGTCCTGCATTTCTTGCCTTGTCTATTACTTTGAGAAGTTTCCTGGCGGAAATATCCCAAATCTTGATCGATTTGTCCATGGAACAGCTGACCAGATAGTCTCCATGCCCTCGGAAAGATATGTAATTAATGGCATACATATGCGCCACTATAGTTTCAGAAAGCGTATAATCAGCAGTTCCCCATATCTTCAACCTAGCGTCTCTGGACCCACTCACCAATACAGATTCATCCAAAGAGTAGGCAAGTGCAAAGACTGAATTAGTGTGCCCTAGAAGACTTTGGATAGGTTTAAGATCTTGATTCAAATCCAAAATTGTAATACTGTGATCGCTCATTCCAACGGCTAAATGTTTTTTATCATAAGCCAGTGCAAATACACGAATACTTTTCTCTCCTAGTTTGATATGTTTTTTAACAGATTTGCTCGGAATGTCCACCACAATCATCACACCATCTCCGCAACCGATGTACCCTTCATCTCCATAAATGGCGATGTCAAATATAGCTTGGTCCGTAAGTTTGATCGACCAAATCTCTTTGCTCTCTTTAAGGTCAATAACATGAATTCCTTCGAAATTATGTCCAATAAAAAGTAAGTTCCTCGCATGATCGACGTGAAGCGCATACACTGAATGTGGTAGTCTGGCAATGAGCTTTCCATTCTTTGGAGCATCTAGATCCCATTCGACCACCATCCCATCAGCTGAACCTGTATAAAAATACCTGGGATTTGCGCCTTCGGTGAGTGCATAGATGCAATCATTATGACCAGTAAGCGTAACTAATTTATTAACTTTGAATATTGACATATTTTGGAGAGACGAGAAGATCATCTTTACTATGCTAACAAAAATAGAAAAAATAGACGCTTACTCGGCCTTAGCCATCAAGATTATTGAATCTCATGAAGAGGACGCTATTGATTTTTTGACTTTTCGTGAAAAACTATCCCTTGCAAACATCTCACATCCAGAGAAAAAGGAAGAGTGGGTTACTGCGAGAGTAGCAATCTGGGAAGCTTTGAATGTTCTGAAAGTTCGCTATCCGGGATTCCACAAAGACGAGCATGGCAAATCACAGTCTATGAATGGTTGTGGGCACATGTCACTTTCGCACACCATGGGTTTCGCAAGTGCCATTTATCATCGCAAACTGCCAGTGGGTATAGATATGGATGTGGTAAGGGATAAAATAATCAGAATCGGCCCACGCTTCTTAGCTGATTCAGAATTGGAATTTCTGGAAAAGGATCCTCTTCATTACACGATGGCTTGGTCTGCAAAGGAATCTATCTTCAAATGTGAAGGCAAGCGAGGAATTTCTTTCCGTGAAAATATCAGGTTGCAACCTTTTAACAGTTTGGACACCATCATTATGGGGCAAATCCAAGGAACGGAATTTGCAGATCGTGATTATTCAGTTCACGTACGGACTTTTGACGACGTCGTGCTCACCTACACAACTTGGTAAAATGCTAAAAATCTCTCTTTTCATTCTAATACTTCTTTTATCAACCCTCTCACTTTCTGCCCAGTCTTTAAGTGATATTAATCTTGTAGATGCGGTCACCGGCAAATCAATTAAAATTCAAAATGAAGTGAAAGGGAGAGGGTTGATCCTCATTTTTCAAACCTTAGACTGTCCGTTTGGAAAAATGTATGAATCTAGAATTATTGCGCTTCGTAGCAAATACACCAGTCAGGGATTTAACTTTATTCTAGTAGATCCAGGAACTAAAGATGATCCCACTTCAATGAAAAATTATATTGATGAATCGGGCATCAATACTCCATTTTTGTTGGATTCTGAGTTTTCACTGACCACCCATTTTGGGATCACCAAAATCCCAGAGGTAGTCGTATTAACTCCTGTCTCTGGTGGAGCATCGATAAGATATAGAGGTGCTATTGACAATAATGCTCAAGCGGAGGGAAGTGCAAATTCACGCTTTCTGGACAACGCACTCGATCAACTGTTAAAAGGCGAGGATCCTGTCCCTTCCCAGGCACGGCCGGTCGGATGCAATGTGAGAGCATTCTAATCGCTTAAAAGTGTGATTAGCTCCTTTATTTCAGCAATTTTATCTTGTTCCCCTAATCTCTCGAATGACTGGGCAAGATTTCGAAGTGTTCTTAGAATAATTTGAATATGAGCACAAGGCTCGAAAAAATCATCCATTGCCGCAATCTTCAGCTGCTCTAAATAATTAATGATATCCTTCCTGCCAAAAATTAATCCTTTGTTGAAGGCATTGATATAAAAGGTAATGTTGTCAGATTTGTAAGTGAGTACAAAAAGATTCGGCAAATTGACACCATAGATAGGCATGGTCAGTTTTTTGGCCACCAAAAGATATATACAGCAAAGACTGAGAGGATTTCCCCGCTTAGAATCAAGCACCGCCGACATCATACTATTCGCTGGAGAGTGAAAATTTTTAGTGTTGGATGTAAATTTCAGTTTCGAAAATAACACATGATTGATCGTTCGCACTTGCTCGTAAGGATCTAGATTAGTATTAAATGAAGTCCATACATCAAAATATATCTGATGCATCGCAGCATTCAATTTCTCAAACTCCAGGTCTGGATATTGGTACGTATTGATGATCCAAATGCCTATTAGCAAATCCCTGTCATCTGTATCTCTCCAAGCTGCTAACCTAGTTTTCAATGTAGCAAACTGAAGGTCGTGAACCAGATCTTCTATTTCTTTCTGAATAGAAGGATTGAAGCTACTTTCCCATTTTTTTTCCAAAAAGGGGATAATGTCATTGCCAAGAGAAATTATCCTATCCCGCACATGAGTTCTTACCTCATGATCTGTGTCATCAAGTAAGGTCACCAAAGCGTTTAATTCGTTGTGGGTCAATTCACTCATAAATTCTACATTTAACTACGTCTAGCCTTCTCTAAAAAACATTAAGTCTGTATCATTCCTACATTAAAACGCTCTTTAATTGGTGCATGATTCGCTGCATGAATCCCCATGCTGATCACCTTTCTGGTGTCTACCGGATTGATTACTCCATCTACCCACAGCCTTGATGCGGCGTAATACGGGCTTAACTCTTCGTTGTATTTATCGGTAATCTCAGTTAACAAGGCTTTTTCATCTTCTGGAGTAATGGTTTCTCCTTTTTTCTTCAGTGAAGCCACTTTAATTTGTAACAGTGTATTGGCGGCGGCGGCTCCTGACATCACCGCCATCTGGGCTGTGGGCCAAGAATAGATAAGTCTTGGATCATACGCTTTTCCGCACATGGCATAATTACCCGCGCCATAGCTGTTTCCAAGGATAAAAGTAAATTTCGGAACTACGGAATTTGCCATCGCATTCACCATTTTTGCGCCGTCTTTAATGATTCCGCCATGCTCTGCTTTACTTCCAACCATAAATCCGCTGACATCCTGTAGAAATACTAGGGGTATTTTACGCTGATTACAGTTCATAATAAATCGAGCGGCTTTGTCTGCTGAGTCAGAGTAAATCACTCCACCCATCTGCATTTCTCCTTTGGCAGTTTTGACGATTTTCCGCTGATTGGCAACTATTCCGACTGCCCAGCCATCTACTCTGGCTGTTGCGCAGATCAAAGTTTTGCCGTAATCTTTTTTGTATTCTTCAAATTCCCCATCATCTACCAAACCGCTGATAATCTGAAGCATGTCGTAAGGCTTTACTCTTTCCGTTGGAAATAGCGACAGAAGTTCCTCCCCAGATATCCCACTTTTGCTGGGTTCGATCCGATCAAATCCCGCTTTTAGATCATGGCCCAGCTTATCAAAAATTTTTCTAATCGCATCCAGACAATCCTGATCTGTATTGTATTTGTTATCTACGACTCCCGAGATTTCGGTGTGAGTAGTAGCTCCACCGAGAGTTTCGTTGTCGATAGACTCTCCTATGGCTGATTTTACTAAATATGATCCTGCGAGAAAAATCGACCCAGTCTTGTCCACGATCATGGCTTCATCCGACATAATCGGAAGATAAGCTCCACCGGCTACACAGCTCCCCATGATAGCGGCTACTTGTACGATTCCCATTGCCGACATCTTTGCATTATTTCGAAACTGTCGGCCGAAATGTTCCTTATCCGGGAAAATTTCATTTTGCATAGGAAGAAAAACTCCCGCACTATCCACAAGATAGATTACCGGAAGTCTGTTTTCCATTGCAATCTCCTGGGCCCGAAGGTTCTTTTTGGCAGTCATCGGAAACCAGGCTCCAGCTTTGACAGTTGCATCATTTGCCACAATCACACACATACGCCCACTCACATAGCCAATCCCGGTAACTACACCTCCCGAAGGACAACCGCCATCCTCTTCATACATGCCCTCTGCCACAAAAGCACCGATTTCCAAAAAATCGGTGTCCTCATCCCGGAGATATTCTATTCTTTCTCTGGCAGTAAGTTTACCTTTTGCATGTTCTTTTTCAATCCTCTTAGATCCTCCACCCAGCTTGACTGTGTCGAATTTGTCCTGTAAATCCTGAAGGAGATCCTTCATCGAAAGTTTTTCTGTTGGCTTATTTCGGTTCATTTTTACTATTTGGGTTTACTTTTTAAAAACACGTTAAATATCCGAGATGTTCATTCTTCAAGATAATCGGGTAGGAGAAACGGGATTAGTTCCCGTTTCGACCTCCCACACCAAGCCGTACGTACCGTTCGGTATACGGCGGTTCCTCGCTTTGGCACCTTACGGTGTATAGGTGTTGTTTTCAGCTATCCCTCAGCTTGATAATCACTCTTGCCTACTCATTCGGATTCCGTCCTGTTTTTCTTCAAGGAGCCTCATTAGAGCATCTGATTACTTAGCGCGCATCAGGTAACATTCATTTACTGACCTATTGCAAGGTTCGGCCCTTTAGAGTTTAGTGAGACTTCTATGGTTTACATAACTCGTATCCACTCCTACTATGGCCTCTGCTGACTTCTTATGACTAGCTTTACTCCGTGCTTCTTACTATGTTTCCGCACGTCCATGAGATCTCCCCGGGTAAGAACGATAACTTTCATCCCATCAACCTGCTGCATTTACCCCAGAGGCTCTGGACAGTATAGGACTTCGGTTTGTGCGGCAACCTCATCCAACCTCTTTCGGCCTTATATGCAGTTTCTGTTCGTCAGGCCAGGATTTTGCCGCAGACTTCCTTCAGATTCCACCTCACGTTGGACACCCTTGTCTTTAGCTAACACTCCCTACTGCCAAGCGTGTTCGGGACTTTCACCCTAGAGTTATCGCCCATGCCGGGCACACAACAAAAGCCCTTTTCTGTAAAGAAAAAGGGCTTACTGATTAGGTTTGAAGAACAAATTAATTTGCTTCAATCTCGTCTTTATATTCTTTAATAGAGCGGTAAATGGCTGAGGCCATGTACTCTTTTCCGGCTTGACTCATTAAGAATTTCTCTTCTTCAGAGTTGGAAAGAAACCCTAACTCTACTAATACAGACGGCATAGATGGTGTCCAAAGTACATAAAATGGACCTTGCTTCACTCCTCTGCTTTTACGACCTACTCTATCCTTAAATTGAGTCTCCACATGATCAGCTAACACCACACTGTTCTCAAAGTGAACTTTTGACATGAGGTTAAACATCATATACGACTCTGGAGAAGATGGGTCAAACCCTTCGTAGTTTTCTTCGTAATCATCCTCCAATAAGATTACTGAGTTCTCCCTCTTGACGATATCAAAGTTGTCATTGAAATGCTTGGTACCCATTACAAAGGTTTCTGTGCCAAAAGCTGATTTATTTGTCGCAGAATTCGAATGAATAGAGACAAAAAGGTGCGCCTTATTCTTGTTGGCTATTTGAGGTCTTTCTTTCAACGTAGGAAAACTATCATCGTCCCTAGTGTAAATGACTTCTACCTCAGGCATATTGTCTTTGATATATTTACCAACAAGCAGGGTGACCGCCAGATTTATGTCTTTCTCCTTGGCTCGGGAACCAATATTCCCAGGGTCTTTACCACCATGACCAGCGTCTAAAACGATTTTAGTCATCTTATACATGGGTAAATTCGATTCATCAGGGATGAAGCCACCGAAAATAAAAGGGATGGCAATTATAAAAGAAAGAAGAATATTTTTGTTTTTGAACCGTTCCATCAGGGCAATAAAATTAACTTTACACGAAATTTCACTCAAATTAAATAAAGCGTAGGCAGCAGTGCAGCAAATCAGGCTCTTTTTATTTTACTTTTTTGGCCTGATGGTCATCTCGTCCTTTGCTTTCGCACAGGACCCGACCCGTCCTAAAAGGGAAAAACCGATTACTGTCCCGGATACTCTCCTGCCTGCATTGAATGGAAAAATACGTTTAGATACCCTTCCAAATCCTACCGACACGCTTGCACTATCAGATTCGACAAAAATTATGCCCAGCAGTCAAATCACTACCGAGATAAATTATGATGCCGAAGATAGTATAGTTGCAGATTTCCCAAACAATAAACTTTACCTCCACAAAAATGCATGGTTTGAGTATGGTACCATGAAACTGGAAGCTGACCTTATCGTCATCGACTGGGCCAACTCAGAACTTTACGCTCAGGGAGTTACAGATAGTTTGGGGAATATTAATGGCAACCCTTTTTTTACAGATGGCCCCTCAGTCTATGAAATCCGAAAGGAAATGCGGTATAATTTCAAAACCCAGAAAGCTATAATAAAAGACGTAGTCACTGAGCAGCAAGATGGTATTCTCCGTGGAGAGGTAATCAAAAAATCTGCAGATGGAAGCATATACATGGCTCATGGATACTATACTACTTGCACACTTCCTCACCCCCACTACTATGTTTCTGCCAAGAAAATGAAATCCGTGGAAGGTGGTCAAGTAGTTGCCGGACCTTTCAACTTGTACTTCAATGGCATACCTACGCCTCTGGGTTTACCTTTTGGAATCTTGCCTAATACTCCTGAGGAGAAAGTTTCCGGTTTAATATTTCCAAGCTACGGCCAAGAACAAAAGCGTGGGTTGTACTTGAGGGACTTAGGATATTACTGGGCGATTAATGACTACGTGCATACTCGTCTCACAGGCGATATTTACTCTAATGGAGGCTATGGTCTCAAGTCACAAACGATCTACAAAAAGAAATATAGATTCAGCGGATCTATGAATTTGGATTTTCAAAAATTCAAATCTCCTGAAACCGACAAACAACCGCTGGATTACAACACGTTTAGAATTACTTGGTCTCATAATCCTGAAACCAGAGGAAGTAGTAAGTTCTCTGCCTCAGTAAATGCAGGATCTACCAGCTACTTCAACAATATTGTCAACCCTACCAGTTTTACGAATAACGTTACTTCTGACTTATCCTCGAATATCAACTATACTAAAACTTTTGTAGGAACTCCATTTTCACTTTCTGCAGCCATGCGACATTCTCAAAGTGTGCAAACAGGTCAGGTTGATTTAAGTTTACCAACCATCTCCTTGCGAATGAATCGACAAAGTCCATTCAAAAACGTTCGTTTTGAACCTCTTAAGACGCTTAATATTTCATACAATTTTGACTTGAGAAATAGCATCACCAATAAAAAAGTAAATGAATTTGGGGTTGATCCAGATTTAATTGATCCAAATGTGGGCCCAGATTTAATTCCATTTAAACCATCCAACTTTAAATATTTATTGCAGAATGCCACCAATGGTGCTCAAAACAGGATTCCAATCAGTTCAAATTTTAAGCTTTTTAAATATTTCACCGCTACTGCTTCTGCAAATTTGACAGAGCTTTGGTATTTGAAACGAATCAATTACTACTATAATCCTACTGCACAAAGAGTTGATAAGGTTTTGGAAGATGGATTCAGCAGAGTGACTTATTATTCAAGTTCATTCAATATGAATACCAACCTCTATGGGTTCTTTAATTTCAAAAAAGGAAATATCAAAACTATACGCCAGCACATCAATCCCTCTTTTGGGTTCACCTATACGCCTGATTTTTCAGACCCATCGTTTGGTTATTACCAAGATGTTCAGATCAATGAAGAGGGAGACAGAAGGCTTTATTCTAGGTATTCAGGATTCTCTTATGGTGGTGCGCCTCTGGGAGAATCCAAATCTCTGACCTTTAACATCAGAAGTGTTATCGAAGCTAAGGTGATCAACAAACTAGATTCCACAGGCAACGATCCTACTAGAAAGATCTCCATTCTTGAAAATATTGATCTGAGTTCCAGTTTCAATTTCGCAGCGGACTCCTTTCAACTTGCTCCGTTCAGACTCAGTGCCCGAACTTCTTTCTTTAAAAAGAGGCTTTCTGTAAATACCAGTGCAAACTTAGATCCTTATGCTACAGGAACGTTCACTGCGACCAATGGCACAGAGGTGATCCGTTCTATCAATGAATTTGCCTGGAAAAAAGGTATGGGTATAGGTACCATTCGTAATGCAACCTTGAACATGAATATGTCTGTCAATCCCAACAGCGCCAGAAACCAAGGCGAGGTAAGGGATCAGCTTACTGAAGAATTTCTCCAAGATGGAGGCCAGCTAACGGATTTTGCCCAAAGTGAAATCAATAGAATAAGTACCGATCCGAGTCAGTATATCGATTGGGATATTCCGTGGAATCTCTCATTTGGATATGTTTTTTCCTACAGCAGCCCTGCAAATGGCAGGAAAAACACCACTCAAGCGCTGAGCATAAATGGTGATATTTCACTTTCAGAAAAGTGGAAAATTAATTTCAACACTGGATATAATATCCAAATGAATGAACTCACCCAAACCATGATTGGTATAGCTAGAGATCTTCATTGCTGGCAAATGAATGTCAATTGGATTCCGTTTGGACGTTTTACCTCCTATAATATCGACATAAGGGTGAAGTCAAGTATTCTTCAAGATCTTAAAGTGTCCAGAAGAAGGTCTTTCTTCGATAACTAATCGATGTCGAATATCGGATTCGAGATCCCGATGTTTTACCCAATCGAGAAACGCTTTTGAATTTTGTAAACGTTTGTTATAAAGACTTTTAAAAGAAAATTGGAAATTCCTCTCCACATTTTTATCTACGAAAGAACTTCTGAAATCCAGATTTTAGGCATTTGCAATAGCTGTAATTCAATTCCATTAATTCTCCTAAATTGAATTTTGGGATTTTCCTTTTCTACCCATGAAGTTGCAATCCAGCAGTAAGCAAATCTGAACATTCAGATAACTGACAAAGCAGTTCGAGGCCAGCCTATTCCATTGCCTCCTTTACATGAACAGGCTCAAATTGCAAATAGACTGGATGGATTATTTAGACTATTAGATAATAGCATTGAGAACTTAAAATTAGCCCAAACTCAACCTAAGGTAGCCATCGCACCGCTCCCTTCCCGTCTGATTGACAAAAGCAGTGTGGGAAATGGCTTACTTGCCTCCATCCTGACAGACAAATACGTGGATCATCTGCCACTCTACCGCCAACTGCAGCGTTTCAAACGCGAAAACATCCCTATAAGCCGCTTCCACACTGGACGGCTGGGTGAGACAGGGAATGGAACTGCTGGAAATCCGCTATGACTGGCAGGTAAAGGACACCTGCGGCAAAGGATATCTCCAGGCCGATGAAACCACCATAAAAGTACTGGACAGTGCCAAGAAAAAAGACATCCATCTGGGCTACTACTGGGTCTACCACAACCCGGTGGACGGCACCGTCTTGTTTGATTACCATAAGGGCCGCGATCAGGGAGCTCCCAACAAGATATTGAAAGACTTCAAAGCCCTCTGCAGAGCGATGGGTACGTAGCCTATGAATATTATGGTAACCAGCCGGGTGTTACCCATCTGGGATGCTGGGCACATGGGAGTCGAAAATTTTTTGAGGCGCTACAGAACGATAAGAGAAGCTCGACGTTGGCACTGGCTTTTATAGGAAAGCTTTATCAAGTTGAGGCACACTGCCGGGACAAACAGCTCAGCCGGAAAGACAAAAAGTCTTACCGGCTCGACCATGCCTTGCCGGTATTGGATGCCTTCTCCACCTGGCTTGCGGGAAAACTATGCCCAAGTGCTTCCAAAAAGTATCATCGCCAAGGCCATGGCCTATACCATGACCCGCTGGGAACAGCTCTCCAACTATCTGATGGACGGCATGCTGGAAATCGACCACAATAAGATCGACAATGCAATCAGACCGGTAGCTTTACATAACCAGGGACGCAAAAACTACCTGTTCGCAAGGATCACACGAGGCGGCACAGCGTGCAGCAATGATCTACTCCTTTTTTGCTATCCCGATATTCGGGACAGGTAGTGCAAAAAAGAAGAAGTCAACCCGCAGCAGTGGCTCAAGTATGTATTCGATCACATAATGGATACCAACATCCAGAAAATACAGCAACTCCTGACCAAAAATTATAAACTGTCCCTACTAAAAAATCAGCCTAAATAAAGATGCAGTTGCTCGGGCGGATACGAAACATCGCAAAAAGTAGGGACTCTTTACCATAGAATCAGCCTATCTAGTTTTCTCCCGAGCCTATGAATCAAAACAGCTTGAAACGTTTTAAATTCAGACTTCAGTCTAAGGTTTCTAGATTTACGTATTTAAAAAGAATGAATTTTTTCTATTGTCAATTGTTCAACACATAGCTTACACCGATAGGTAATTTATAAAAAATAATCTTTTCTTACTGAGAAAATTGGAATTTGAAAAGGAATAATATACGATCCTATTGCAGGTAAATTAAAAGCTATGAAATCTAAAGATTAAAGAACAACTTCCATACATGATCCGATTTTGGATAAATAATTGCATAGTATCCTAGCGTTACACATCACATCTAAAATTCATCAGGCACGTTAAGCCGTTTTAATCACCAACGAAGACACTTCTTCAATTTCTTACCATATATGAATCATAAACTATTAGTCTCATCCTTTGTCTTAGTCGCATTTTTATTCTTTTCCTGCGAATCTTTCACCACAATTACTGGTGCAATGGGACAGGGTACGACCAGTTCAACCTACACGCCCACTACTGGAGAAATCAATTCCGGATTGAAAGAGGCGCTGGAAAAAGCCACTGGAATCAGTGCGGAAAAGCTTGGAGCCAAGGACGGTTACCTAGGTAATCTTGACGTCAAAATCCTATTTCCGGAGGAAGCCAAAAACATAGAAAGTACTTTGAGATCCATCGGGCTTGGTTCGATGGTAGATCAGGTGGTCACTAGTGTAAATCGTGCTGCAGAGGACGCAGCCATCGAAGCGAAACCGATCTTCACAAATGCGATCAAACAGATGAGCATCACCGATGTGAAAAACATTCTTTTGGGAGATAAAAATGCTGCAACCAGCTATTTCAATACGACCACCTCTCCTGAATTGACAGAGAAGTTTTCACCGATTATTGATACTAGTTTAAAAAAAACCGATGCAACAAAATATTGGAGTGATGTCATCACAAGATATAACAAAGTGCCTTTTGTGAAAAAAGTAGATACAGATCTTACCGCTTATGTAACCAAAAAAGCGATTGACGGACTATTCATAGAAATAGCAAAAGAAGAATTGAAAATCCGTGAAAGCATTTCCGAGCGTACTTCCCCACTGCTCAAAAAGGTATTTGGCTATGCCGATACCGAAGGAAAGTAAATAATACATTCTCAAACTATAGCGGAAATTTCCCCACATTAGCACAAGTCTGCTTACTTGTGCTTTTTTCGATACATTTATTTCATCCCTATTGATTAACTTCTCGTTACTACCATCAATAGACTTCCAGTCACCCAGTGATTAGATCCACAAAAAAACCGAGCCTCTAAGATCGGTTTTTTGGCTTCACAATTAACTCCTAATTGTCAAGTTTCACAAGGTTGTTAATGGAAGTTGATTAAAACTAGATTGTAAACTTAGAATTTTAATTTTAAATTCCTCAGGTGTTATTTTAAATAATTCTGGTTCTATTTCGTACCATCTTTC
>Ga0307486_1001136_pt1 | contig 21270 bp, 17 predicted proteins | sample CBIW02metaG_FD_203663 | JGI IMG/M metagenome (GOLD analysis project Ga0307486, IMG submission 203663) | Sea-ice brine microbial communities from Beaufort Sea near Barrow, Alaska, United States - CBIW 0.2 | ecosystem: Environmental > Aquatic > Marine > Coastal | place: USA: Alaska | collected...
AGAAATCATAGCGGAAAAATTAGTTAAATGCTTGGTATTAAGACACTTAAATATACTAATTTTCCGCTTTTCTATGGCCTAAAATAGCTCGTAATAAGTGATTTTTTTTTACATCGAACTCAGGTTAGTAGGAAATTTAAGCGGCCTATCGAAAATTGATCGTAAAATTTGAAGTGAGATGTCGTTTAAATTTTCTGCTGCCTGCCCGTCCGTTCAGGTGGGTTTGAGCGATACGTCTTTTTCTCGTTATTCGTATTTTCCCTGCGAGTTCAGAAAAATTTAGACATAGAACGAAAAATTTAGATCCATTTTAGTAAGCCTAGATTTTTTGGTTCTTTTTCATCAATGGAAAAAGAACAGAACACCAATCTATTTCAGCCTCATTAATAAATTCAGTAATATCATATTTTCTGTAATTCCCTCCGCTAGATAAAGCTTTTTAATCTTAGACCTACCATTGACGTATTTTAAATATCCTGTTAGTTAGGTTTCTTTTTTCATTTTTTGTTCGCCCAAAAAACGAAACAAAACCCGCCTGAACGGACAGGCAGGAAGGGCGTCCTATGTGGAGGTGTTTTTTTTTGCAACAAGGCCAAAAAATCGCAAATCAGCAGCTAAATTTTTTCCAGGGCTTCAAAAATTATTAACGCTGCTGATTTTCTATACTCACACACGGAGTTTAAAACTCGCTCAGCTCGAAAACGTCATTTTCCTACGCTAGGAATTTTTTTTGGTCTCGCATTGACGAAATATCACGGCAATGGCAACCCTTTTCAGGACTCTACAGGGGATAGAACGAGGAACTATAAACTTTTAAACCACAAACCAATATTTTTTACCAATCCCACAACAAATTATTAACGCTTCTTTGGCAGCTCAAAAAAACATGCCTGCCTAATTTCGTGGGGTACACTGGAAGGGATTTTTTCCTTGAACGCAACCTAAACCTACACATTTTGAAACAACAATACACTAACTTACTCCTGGTGTTTTCAGGAATATTCTTATTGATTTTTGCGTCCTGTAACAACAAGCAGGAGAAAATAGAGCAAGAGCCACCTACACAATTGGATACTATTTCCCTTGAGCCGCCGGTTTTTAAAACCACTTACAGGCTAGATTCGATTTCAAGCCCGGAGCATCTAGACAGCCTTAAAAATGGCTTTTCAGAAGAAGAGAGAAAACTGGTTTACGCCTTAAACCGAATTGACGAACACCGAATTAAACCCGGCACTAAACTCATTATTCCGGACTCTTTAGTGACCGATTTAAAACTGTATTCACCTTTTCCGAAGGTGTTAGGTTCATTAGACTCTATAAGTAAAACTGTGGTGATATCGCAAAGGATCCAGGCTTTTGCGCTTTACGAGAATGGGAATTTGTTGCGGTGGGGGCCGGTAAGTACAGGAAAGCAGAGTACAAGTACACCTTCGGGTTTATATTATGGAAACTATAAAGCGAAACGAAAAATAAGTACCATAGATGAGTCCTGGATTATGCCTTATTATTTCAATTTTATGAATTTTGAAGGAATCGGCACCCATGAATATATCCTCCCGGGTTATCCGGCCAGCCACGGATGTGTTAGGATGTACTGGGAAGATGCAAAATTTATCTACGATTGGGCGAGTATGTGGGAATTGGAAAGCGATGTAATTTTACAAAACGGCACCCCGTTTATGGTGATTGGAGAGTATGATTATAAGGATATCCAACCCTGGTTTAAGCTTGCCGAAAATAACAAATTTAACGAGCTGAACCCTGCCGAAATAGACAAGCTAAGAGTTTATGCTCAACGCTATAGAAGTGATCCGTTAAACTTTAAATTCAAAGATCTAAGCGAAAATGAAATTATGCTTTAGATCCTCACTCATTTTGTATTTTAGTAAAAAATTCCATTTTATGAAATTCAAGTGCCGACTTCTTAATTTATTTAGTGTTTTTTTGTTTTGCTTCGGAAGCCTTGCCGCCCAGGAAACTACGGTAATTGTGAGGGCATTAGCGAAAGATGCGAAATTTATAGGAAACTCTATTGGCGGCGCTAAAATAATTATTAGAAATGCTGAAACAGGAGAGATCCTTGACCAAGGTTTAACCTCCGGAAGTACGGGAGATACAAAACTAATACTTCAAACTCCGCAAAAACGCTACGACAGCCTTACCGACGAAAAAACCGCCGGATTTGAAGCTAAACTAAGAATAGATAAACCTACATTTATAGACGTGGAAGCCCACGCACCCATTAATAAAAAACAGGCTAAAGTAGTTTCAACCACACAACTTTGGGTGATTCCCGGAAAAGATATTACCGGTGATGGCGTAGTGCTGGAAGTTCCCGGTTTTGTAGTGGATATTCTTTCTCCACAAACCCATGAACGTATAAATTCTTCAGAAGAAATTAACCTTAAAGCCAATGTAATAATGATGTGTGGCTGCCCCGTAACCGAGGGTGGTACATGGGATGCGAATCAGTATGAAGTAAAAGCAATTATAGCTTCTGAAGGAATTGAAAGTAGGGAAATCACTTTAAGTCCAACCGAAAAGCCAAGCACTTTTGCCGCAAACATGAATTTAGAGAAAGGATATTATACGATCACGATCTATGCTTTTGATCCTGTGACCGGCAACACCGGCGTAGATAAAACCAATATCATTATCAATTAGCTAGCTGCAGTAGTGTCGTCATCGTGAGTGTAGGAAAGAATCGCGGCGATCTGTTCCAGGTTTCTAATTTCCACATTCAAAACATTTTACTAACCCGGAGCTTATCTCAATATCTTCAGAACCTTTTAGTGGTTCGTTTAGTAATTCCTTTTCAGCGATAATGCGGTGAAATGCTTTCGCATATTCCACTAAATTATCCCTTAGGAATTTTAGTTTTTCGGTGATTTCTTTTCCGTCTATTTCATAGATCTCTTTTGGCCAGACTTTAAAAGCATCGGCAATGGCTACATCGGTCATTAATTTCTGTAGATTTTCTGCTTCAGTAGTAAAGATTTCTACAGGTGTTTCGGTTAAGAAATAAACATCGTTGGGATAAACCAGTCCCGGCATATAATCGATCTCTTTTTCAAAAGGCCGGACTTCTGGTTCAATATTTTCGTTGGAAATTATCCCGGGAATCACTCCGCCTAACTTAAAAAAGGCGTTATCTCTATCTCCTGCCACGGGAATGGCTTTAAAAGTATTGTCTTTCTCCTGAATTACCCAACCCCATTGCTTGGCGTGCCTGTCCCAGTCACCAATAAGTAAATCGAACAGTCTCGCTCTTACCAAAGCATTTTTATCTATTGAAACTTTATCATGATGTTTCTCTTTCAATTCTTGCAGGTGTTTGGTGTCAAGGATTTCATTTACATTTTCATAGTCTGTCCAGTTCTTCTCTCCTTCGGTTTCATACTCCAGCAGGAATAAGCGGTTACCATATTTTTCGTTGTATTTTTCACCCAGGAAATCCTGTTTTGGTACAAAAACCACTTTTGGGTGCGTATGTAAAACTTCGGCTTTTTCTGAAAGTGAAGCCGAAAGTAAGGCGCCATAGGGATGTGATGCCGAGATAGCATCAATTACAATATTTTCAAGACCCAAACTACGGGCAAATTCGGGCACGTGTGTAGAAGGATCTTTGTTTACGCTGCGAAGGGAGTACAAAGATCCATCTTTATCTTTAATGCGAAGCGAATGGGTTTGGGTGCCGCCACCTTCTTTTACGATCTCCATCCCACCATAAAGCGTGTCTAGGAAGAGCAACGGGACTTTTACCGGCATGGCCCAGGCTTCCCGATAATTTTTTCCCTGCATAATATCTTTTAATGGATCGGATTCATATAAACTACTGGCCGCCACCAAAACTGAGTCGTGCTCCTGAAAATCTATGTTTTCCAGATCTTCAAAATCTCTAATTGTAGCAGTCTCAAATTTCTTATCGGTACTCGAAACCGAAAAATAAATAAGCCCGATAAAACCGATTAGGAGTATAAAGAATAGCCAAAGCAGTTTTTTCATTTTCTGAAAATTAATTGGGTTTTAAAAATACAGATTTGTCAATAAATGTAGAAAGGAAAATAGTTTTAAACTTGCTGCGGTTTGAGCTCAATTTCATTGAAAAGATCAGTAAGCTGAGTTAGGGATTCGAGAGCGATCATATCTTTGTAAATCTTGATGCTTTGATCTTTTGACTCCAGGACCAGAGTGCTTTTGTATTTCCTTATTGCGCTAAGCTGAGTAAGATCTATACTTTTGGAAAAGAGCGAATTTTTAGTAAGGATGTTATTATCTATTTTTAGATATTGATATTTATTCTCATAATACCAGGTGCCAAGTTCTAATAGACCCAGGATAAGCCAGGGATATATAAAAAGAGATTCTGAACCGATAATTATTCCTACAAGCCCGATAATTACCGATAGAACACCAAAAAACAATTGAAATTTTAATCTTTTCTTTCGGTAATAAATGGTCACAGCTTAACTTTTAATCCCTCATTGAGGGTTTAATTCCCCGAGGCTTGCCTCGAAATTATAAAATAGTTTTCCGATTCATATCTCGTGGGCTTGCCCCGAGGTTCTTGATTTATGGCAATTGAATGATAAAAAAAGATATCCCGACTGAAACCTGTATTGAGCCTTGCCGGTTTACTGAAGATAAAATTCAATTCCAGATTTTATGGTTAAGTTTTAATGGGAAAAATGAAATTAAACAAAAAATGTCATTGTTTCAGTAATTGTCTAATATTTTCCTCTAATTCGTCTCCTCTTAGATTACGGCCTACAACCTTGCCTTCGGAGTCTATGAGATAATTAGAAGGGGTTTTTCTAACTCCGTATTTAGTAAAAACCGAGCCCTCCCAACCTTCTAAACTGCTTAAATGAAGCCATTTTAATTTATCCTTTTCAATTGATTTCAGCCAGTCTTCCTTTTCAGTATCACGGGAAATTGCAACAATTTCAAGTCCGTCAGACTTATATTTTCGATATAACTTTTTCAGCTCTTTATTTTGCATTTTACTGGGTTCGCAAGTTGAAGACCAGAATTGTAAAAGCCTTACTTTTCTTTCTAATTCAGAAAATTTTAGCTGCTCTCCGCTAGGCGTGGGTAACTCAAAATCAACGTACTTTTCACCTAATTGGGGAATACTATCATTATTTAAAAATGAAAGTATGCGTTCACCGAAGGAACTTTGCTGAATTTCTTCAGGGAACAATTCAAAATAATGAGCAGTAGCTTCCTGTCCCCAGGTTCCGGAAACCTCATAGAGCATACGGACGCTAATAAGGGCGTTGGGATTATTTTTTATAAAGTTTTCCTGACGTCTTTTGAGTTCAGCCTCGCTAATTTTATCAAAATCCTCATAAACAGCTATTTCTTTCTCAATTAACTGCTGAGAGATCGAACCGGTAACTTCCGCATCCTGAAAATCAACATTGCTGGCATCAAAATGCATAGGATTATCCTGCAACCATAAGTCTTTAAATTTAGAACGGTCTTTGGTATGCAGCATCACCCAAAGTCTGGGTTCTGGAAGTTTGGTATTAAACTTAAAACTATTGTTTATTACTTCTGCAGAATCCAGGGTACCACCTTTAACCATATCGCGAAAATATAACCAGGTACCATCTTTAATATCACTGGCTTTTCCGGTTAAAGAAAAAGTTGATTCCTGTGACTGGAGGGAAGAAAGAGAAAATAAAAAACTGGAAATGATTAAAATTAATCGCATAAACAGCCTGTTTAGAAGTTTTAATTCAAGATAGCGATTAAAAATAAGAAAGGATTTTAAAGAGTTTAAAAAATTCTTTTCAAGAATATGAATTGGTAATTAAAATTTCTACCTCTTTTAAATAGGTTTTTTTCCTTTCCAAAAGCGAAATCGTCCAACCAGGAGGAAGGGGATTCCGGCACCGGTTAATATTCCTGCGAAGAAATCAATATTTTTTGTCTCGTAATTATAACTTAAAACTAACCCGGTTAGCAGAAGTATTAAGCCTAATAATCTGGCATTATTCATAATTATAAAGAATTGGTCCAGGCTTCCAGGATTGCTTTTAAGGCAAAATCCAGGAATATAACTAATATAAGAGCAGTAAAAATAATACCTGCTAATTTTAAAATATTTATATGATCTTTCATTTTTTAAATTTTTTGGAACCTCAAAAAGCCCTCTAAAGATTTTTTTAATGTAAAACCCCTGTAATTTGGTAAGCTAAGGCTTCTGGGAAATCGGGTGTTTTTAAACCTGATTTTAATTAAACTAACTACAAATATAAGAAATTCTTGTGTTTTTTACTAAATTTATATTTTAATAAGAACTTTTTATTAGTGATTTGGTTAAAACATTATGGTTTTTTAAATGCTTGTGAAGCGGATATCAGGTTAAGATTCTTAAAACTGATTTCATCTAAAATAATCAGCAAGAAATAGGGCCATAACCAGTAATCCCATTAAAAATCCTGCTGTTAAATCTGGTCCGCTTAATGAGTTCCAAACCCAGTTCCCTGAATTTTATTTTTTCAACATACTTTATAAAGAGATAGAGTGTGAGAATGGTAGCTAATAGGGTAGCGGTGGATATAAAAAAGAACTGTAAACAGAATAATCCTGAAAACAATGATTTTGATTGAAATAAATCAGTTAAAATCAAAATCGCAGTGGGACTGCCATTGTTTCCCATCGTGTTTTAAAAGTGTAAATTTATTTGCAGTGAAAGAAGCTGTGAATTCACGAGCTTTGAAATCGTCCCAGGCCTGGGGGAATTGTTTATAATGAAGGTCTCGCGAGGCAAGTGTAATATGCGGATAGATTTTAGAGAATTTTTCGTGCTTTTTTAAATTGATATTTTTATTTAAGGTTTTTTGTAAATCGGCGTGAAGGTTAATTATTTCCGAGTGATGTAAAATATTAATGAAAATCACTTTTTGAGAAAACCTGCCGAAATCTTTTAAATTGACCTGAAAACTTTTTTGTTCCCTGGCAAAATTTTTCAGGACCCCTATAAGTTTTTCTTCTTCGGTTCCAGGAATTTTAAACGGAATTTGAAGCGTAATATGCGCCGGCAGTTTCATCGCTTGTTTGGCTTCATATTTCTCGGCGATTTCCAGTTTCAGCGATTTTACCCGCTTACAAATTTCTTCCGAAGGAATTATAGCGAGAAAGTATAGTGGCATTTCTAATTGAGGTTGATAATTGATTCAATTTTACCCTGAAAAAAACCCGCCTGGAACAGGCAGGTTGAGAATGAGCAATTAAGTAACTTAATAAAAAGCCTTAATTATTTTTCAAAAACAATACTGGTATCAGGAGAAGCTATTGGCGTAAATATAAAAGTATCTCCCTGGAAATCTGCAGTACCGTTTAACTGGCCAATTCTTTCAAACGGAATTGTAAAAGTATAAACGCTGTTATCTTTACTCCAGGTGCTTTCTGAACTATCTTCCATTTCACAATTTCCTTCAAATTCGGAGTAAAACTCAGAATAAGTAGAATAATCTGAATTAAAAGTAATATTTGAATTTTGATTGCATTCACTTAATACAAGTCCTGGAATGGGCGGGTTGGTGATCTCTACAGCATACCAGGTTCCCAGAATTTTATCATCTCCATTCGCATCGTCATCATCACTACAGGAGGTTAATAAGGCAATGCTAAAAAGCATTAAAAAAAGTTTTTTCATAACATCGATTTTAATTTCATGTAAATATATTCAAATTTAAATAAGTCTTTAATTAAAGCGTAAATAGACCCTTATTATTGTATAATGAGTGGCAAAGGATTATTATTTCTGTTTAATAAATTCAATTCACAATTAAACATTTAACTATTGTTTTAAAATAATTAACAAAGAATAAACAAAATATAAATTGGTTGTGGGTTACTTTTACTTCATAACAAAAACTTAGAAATATGAAAACTTTTAAATTTACTAAACTTGCTGTATTGGCTTTTATGGCTCTCGGGCTCTTTTCCTGCAGTAATGACGATGATGGCGGAGACGTGATCATGCCAACAAATACTATTGCTGATTTTGTTGCAGAAAATAACGATTATTCTTCCTTGCAGGCTGCCTTAGAGGTAACCGGATTGGATGCTACCTTAGACGGTTCTGCTAATTTCACGGTCTTTGCACCAAATAATGCTGCTTTTAATAGTTTCTTATCCGCAAAAGGATTCAGCAGTCTGGATGAGGTGCCGGAAGATGTTTTAACTGAAATTCTTCTAAACCACGTACAGGAAGGGGAAATTATGTCTAGCGCTCTATCTACCGGCTATATTGAAAGTATGGCTACCGGAATGGCTTCTGACGCACCTTTAAGCCTGTATATTAATACTTCAGACGGGGTTATGATTAATGGAGTTTCTTCTGTTACAACTGCCGATGTTGAAGTAGATAACGGTGTGATTCATGCAGTTGATGCGGTAATTGGCTTACCAGATGTAACCACCTTCGCTACCGCCGATCCTGATTTTGATATTTTAGTGCAAGCACTTACTGCAGATGAATCTTATTCTTTTGTAGAAACTTTAATGGAAACGGAAAGTCCTGCACCATTCACTGTTTTTGCACCAACTAACACTGCTTTTGCGAATGTATTGGAAGAATTGGAATTAGCTGGACTGGGTGATATTCCTGCCGATCTTTTATCGAGTATCTTAAGCTATCACGTAATAGCAGGTGCTAATGTTCGTTCAGGTGATCTGACAGATGACATGATTGTGGAGACACTGGAAACTGGAAGTTTTACCATTAACCTTGGAGAAAACGTAACGATTACCGATGAAAATGGAAGAACAGCTACAATTATTGCTACCGATGTTCAGGCTAATAATGGTGTGATTCACGTTTTAGATACTGTAATTCTACCTGAAAATGACGCTATTGAAATTGAAACAAATACTATTGCTGATTTTGTAGCCGGAAATGAAGATTATTCTTCTTTACTGGCAGCTTTAGAGGCTACAGGCTTGACTTCAACATTTACCGGAACAGATAATTATACTGTTTTCGCCCCTAATAATGCTGCTTTTGCTGCTTTTTTAAATGCTACCGGATTTGGTAGTCTTGATGAAGTACCCGTAGATTTATTAACCCAGGTTTTATTGAACCACGTACAAATGGGTGAAATTATGTCTGGCGATCTAAGCACCGGTTATATTCCAAGTATGGCCGTTTGGGGAGCTTCAGATGAATCATTGAGTATGTATATTAATACTGATGAGGGAGTGATGATAAATGGAGTCTCTACAGTAACAGCTGCAGATATTGAAGCAGATAATGGTGTGATCCACGCGGTAGATGCCGTAATTGGCCTGCCAAAGGTAACCACTTTTGCAACTGCCGATCCCGATTTTGATATTCTTGTTCAAGCTCTTACAAGGGAAGAATCATTTACTTTTGTTGAAACTCTAATGGAGACAGAAGATCCTGCACCATTTACTGTTTTTGCACCAACCAATGATGCTTTTGTTGCTTTGCTTGATGAACTTGAAATGGATGCTCTTGCAGATATCCCAACTGCCACTTTAGAAGCTACTTTAGGTTATCACGTAGTTGCCGGAGCTAATGTAAGATCTGGAGACTTAACTGATGATATGATAGTCGAAACTTTACAGGGAGGTGACTTCACTGTAAATCTTGTAGATGGTAATGTGATAATTACAGATGAGAGGGGTAGACCCTCTTCTGTTATCGCAGCCGATGTTCAGGCTACAAATGGAGTGATCCATGCACTTGATACTGTATTGTTGCCAGCGATGGACTAATTATTAAAATAACTGAGTCATCCTAAAATAGGTTGACGGTTTTTTTATAAACCTGTGGAGTAATCTTCACAGGTTTTTCTTGAATAAAAATAGGTGTATTCATGAGAGAGATCAACCACTTTATTAAGGATCTCATATTTAACCTTCTAATGAGAAAGTACCTTCTCTAAATTTATCTATCATCTGGACTTGGTTTCTTTCGATTTTGGGGTTGCTATGGTACACAAAGAGTCGACCAATAATTGATAAATTCTCTAGGACTCTTTTTCCCTAAATGATAATGGGATCTTTTAATATTATAATTTTTGACAGCCATATTAATATTCAAGTAGATATTAATCACCTCATTTCTTGAATTTCTTCGTATTAAAATGTTAAAATAGAAGATATTAAAACCTTTAGACTTATTCCCTCGTAAATATTCATGAAAACGGGAATCTCAAACTTTGTTTTTGTTAGCCCCTGGGTTTCTATATTTTATTTTTTTGGTTGGTTATGTGAAGGTTTGCCGTATAGATTTATGGTGAGCCTTCATTTTTTTAATCGATAATCGAGATTTATCCCGATAAATATCGGGAGCTCCTAGGCCTGCACGAATCATTCAGGCGGACTTACCTCGAAATCAAATCATATTTTCCAATAATGCCTTGTGGGCTTGCCGCGAGGTAGTTTACTCAATATTTGAGATTAAAATTTTAAAACTCACTTTTGTCTCCTAATTTTTTGAAATGATTTAATAGCCTATTAGAGATTTTTTAAGGTGCGGCTACAGTACCCAGAACGTATAATTGATCCATTGTTGGAGTTTCACTACCACCTTCAGGTTCTAAAGTAATCCCGAATGCTTCAGTCTGGTTTGGATTTTCAAGACTGAAAACCTTATTGTCGTCAGCTTCAAAATTATCCAGCAATCCTATGCTGGTTGGCGTAAGTGGCTGCATGGTAAGTGACCAAACCTGGTAAACTTTTCCGCGTGGAGGTTCCGGTAGGTCTTTTGCATCTATATAAGCAGTGCTTTCCTTCGTGTTCCAGTAAACAGAAGCAAAGGCTTCAGGAGCTACATTCTGACCCTGTAAAGGTATTCGCTCTACGTTTCTATCTCTAATTACCGCAAGCAGTTCTTCAGCTTTTACAGCATCTTCACGAGCGTTGGCTATTTGTTCTTCCATTTGAGCATTTCTGGCTCGTTCCGCGCTTAATTCTTCTCTTAACTCATTGGTACGGTTAAAGAAAACGAATAGACCTATAAGTAATAGTAAACTTGCTGCCCAGCCAGAATAGGTGATCCATCCAATCTTTCTTATCGGAGTCACTACCGGCGCAGTTGTAGTTGGCGATTTGGTTAATTTTTCTTTTATGGAAGCAATTAAATGTTCAGCATTATTAGGAGCAGCAGCAGATGAAAGGGTAAGCAGTGCTTTTTCAATTTCCTCAACCTCGGCTTTAACTTCAGGATATTCTTTTAGCACATGGCTAACTTCGCGACTCTCTTTTTCAGAAAGCGCACCATAAACATATAGTTCAAGGATTCCGGACGATATGTATTTTTGAATATCCATTATTTAATTACCATTGCTCTTAATTTATCTATACAAACTCTATTGCGGGTTTTCACAGTTCCCAGCGGCATATCTAATTCTTCTGAAGTTTCTTTTTGCGTGTAGCCTTTAAAAAATAAATAATCGATCAATTTTTTACAAACCGGCTTTAGGGCATCAATATACTTTTTAAGCCCGATAGAATCTACAGCTTCAGAGAAATTAGTCTTTGCCTCTAATATATCTACGAAGTTATCTGTCTTAAGGTTTTGTTGATCGTTTTTAAAATCTTTAGACCTTATTTTATCTATGGAAGCATTACGGGCAATATTAAGAACCCAGGTAAAAAATCGGCCTTTATCTGAATTATAGCTGGAGGCTTTATCCCAGATTTTTAAAAATACATCCTGAAGAACTTCCTCAGCAATACTTTGGTCCCTAATTATACTATAAATAATACCGTATGTACTTTCTGAATACAATTGATAAATACGTTCAAAGGCACGTTCGTTACCATTTTGAAGTTCTAAAATTAAGGCGTCTTGTTGCATAAATGAATAGTGGCTTGCTCAGTAATTTACCCCGGGAACAACCCACAAGGCATAAGTTCAAAAATAAAAAATCCTGACACGAAGGCCGGGAATCCCTGATAAATCAGGATTAAATCTCACTTAGTAAGTAAAAGTATAGAAAACTATGTCCCGAAAAAAATAAAAAGCGGCTATTAGCCGCTTTTTATTAAAACTTATGTGAAAAAGATTACATTTTTATTACCCCACATCCAACTCTTGTGCCAGCGGCTCCAGATGGTTGAGAGGTAAAGTCATCTACCCCATCGTGCACTATAATTGCTTTTCCTACGATGTTTTTATTATCGTCATCACAACCAATACACCACTCATCGGTAGTCATACTAACAGTTCCTTCTCCATTGGCATCAACTTCAAAGTTTCCAATATCCCCTTTGTGGTAACCTTCAGCATCACCCCATTTTCCGTGCTTTTCATTGGTTGGGTTCCAGTGGCCACCGGCAGAGGTTCCGTCTTCAGCAGAACAATCTGCTTTCTGGTGAATATGGATTGCGTGTTGACCTTCAGCTAAACCAGTAATAGTAGCTTCCATCCTAACTTCTCCATTTTCTTGGGTGAATGTTACTTTGCCACCCAGTTCACTTCCGCTTTTAGGCTCGAGGGGAACAGTAATTTCCTTAACATCTTCCTCTGCTTCCATTTCAGAATTCATTTCTGTTTCGGCAGCGTTATCAGTGTCATTTTCTTTTTTGTCATTTTTACAGCCTATTATAAATAAAGAGGCACAAAATACTAATGATAAACTTATTCTTTTCATAATCTATTGATTGGTTTTAGATTGAATACTACTAAATTAAGCCTATCCCAAAGCTTAGCCAAAGTTTTAAGGATAGGTTAACAAAGTCGGTTTATATTTATTAGATCAGTTTGGTCTCTATTTTTGTTTCTGAAGTTAAACTTTTATGTACCGGGCAGCGGTCAGCAATTTCCAACATACGTTGTTTTTGTTTTTCATCCAGATCGCCAAATAGTTTAATCTCTCTTCTAAAAGTATCTATTTTTGAAGTTTTCTCATCGCAGTTTTCGCAATCCTTTAAATGTTCCCTGGAATAATAAACATGCGTTTCTACGTCTTCCAGCGGCCATTTTTTGCGCTTGGCATACATTTGAAGCGTCATAGAAGTGCAGGAAGCCAGTCCAGAAGATAAAAATTGATATGGAGTGGGGCCATAGTCTTTCCCGCCGGCGCTTATGGGTTCATCGGCCAGAAAAGAATGATTTCCCGCTTTCATTTTTGTAGTAAAAGCATCTTCTTTTTCTAATCCTGCTACCACATCTGCATTTGATTCCGGAATTTCTTTCTTCGGAATTTCCAAATATCGTGCAGCCCACTTGGCAATTACATTACCGGCGTAAGTAGCGTCTCCTTCTGCAGCAAGTAAATGCTCTGCTCCGTCTAAAGAAATAAAACTTTTAGGATGTTTTGCAGCCACATATAATTCTTCGGCGTTTTTAATGCTCACAATATTATCCTGTGGCGAGTGCATAATGAGAAGTGATTTTTTAAGATCGGCGAGATAAGGTTTTAATTCATGTTTTTCAATGTCATCAAGAAATTGTTTTTTAATCTTAAAAGATCGCCCACCAATATTTACCTGGGCTTCCCCGTTTTTTTCGATTTCATCAACATTATTTTCAATCAAATGCTGAACGTGGGCCGTAGTAGAAGGCGCGGCAATAGTTGTAACCGCCTTAACCGATTTCAACTCTTTTGCTGCAAATAAAACTGCAGCTCCACCTAGCGAATGGCCTATTAATAAGGTGGGAGTTTTAAACTCCTCTTCCAAATAAGTCGCCGCCGCAATAAGGTCCTGGATATTTCCTGAAAAATTACTTTCTGAAAACTCTCCCTCGCTTTCTCCCAGGCCGGTAAAATCGAAACGTAAAACCCCATAGCCGTTTTGAGCCAAAGTTCGGCTGATGTTTTTTGCGGCAAAGAAATTTTTATTACAGGTGAAACAATGCGCGAACAGTACAAAATTATGCGGGTCCTGGTTAAAAGGGAGCTCCAGATAACCGGATAAATGATCACCATTTTTATTCTTAAAATTCACTTTTTCAGTTTTCATAGCCAAATTTATTATTCAATTTACAAATTGTTTGGCGCATTTACTAAAACAAAAAAGTTGATTAAAAATCGACAAAGCCAGCTTAGCTGCCGCTTAAGATTTCTAATCAACTTTTTTAAGAAATTAGTTTTGGGATTATTCCAATTCCTTTATTTTAATATTTCTAAACCACACTTTGTCACCGTGATCTTGCAGAGCAATATGGCCTTCTCTGTTTTGACCAAAATCCTCCCAGTCTTTAAACTTGGAGTTTTCTACTAAGTTACTCCACTCTTCGCCGTGAACCGGGAATTCATTGATTAAAGTTCCATTTAAACGAACCGATCCTTTATTGGTTTCATGATTAATTCTAATCACTGTATTGTTCCATTCTCCTGCGTTCCGGGTTTTGTTTTCGCTGGGCGGCATCATATCGTAAAGAGCACCAGCATGTCTATCTTCTCCATTTTTCGCATCTGGATGTAGTTTATTGTCCAGTATTTGAATCTCTGGACCCGTTAAGTAAGGTTCAGAAAATTCTTCACTTTCCTGAACGCCCCACATAATCCCGCTATTTCCTCCTTCTGAAATTTTCCAATCCAGGGAAAGTTCAAAATTAGTATAGGTTTTTTTGGTAATAAGATTTTCAGAACCTTCGCGTTCTCCTTCAGCAGGAGTGAAAGCAATTACACCATCTTTTACCTGCCACTGATCTGAAATTGAATTGGCGTTAAAAGCTTTCCAGCCTTCAAGATCTTTGCCGTTAAATAATTCGTCCCAATTATCATCGTTGGTGGCCATTGCCGTAGTGTCATTTGCCGCATCAACTTCGTATGCCTCTTTTTCTTTTTTATCAGATTTACAGGCGCTGGCCATTATTGCAGCCGTTAATAAGATTAAACTTGTTTTCTTCATTCTCTATGTTTAGTTAATTACTAAGATTCGTTTTAATTTTTGTTCATCAAATTCACTTCTAGCAAATTCGTCAAACTTCTTTTGGGTAGCTTCAAGAATATGACTTTGAATAAACAGAGCTCCTTCACGAGCACCCTGATCGGGAGATTTTATGCAACATTCCCATTCGAGAACCGCTCAAACATCACAACCATATTCGGTTAATTTAGAAAATATGGTTTTAAAATCTACCTGGCCATTTAGCTTCTCTTAGTTATTGTTGCTGTTTAATTTGCTGCCTACTTCTATTAAAAGTTTTTTGGTGGCTTCAATGCCTTCTTCATAAGATAAATCTTCGCCTTCATATTCTACACCTACATAACCGGTGTAACCTGCATCCTGAACTATTTTTAGGATCCTCTCGTAATCTAAGGTGGTCTCTTCACCTTCCTCATTAAATTTGTAAGACTTGGCGCTTACCGCTTTGGCATAAGGCATCATTTCTTTTATCCCTTGATATTTTGGATACTCTTCGATACATTTTGCTTCCCAACGTTCGCCACCTTCTCTTTTAAGGCAAAAATTACCAAAATCGGGGAGTGTTCCAGCATTTTCCAAATTTACTCCTTCTATTACTTCTACCACAAGTTCAGCGTTAGAAGAAAGATAACCGTGGTTTTCAACCAAAACATTTACATTTTTTTCAGCAGCATATTCGCTAAGGGCTTTTAAACCTTTTATAGCTGAAGCTTTCCATTCTTCCGGGTCTTCACTTCCAAAAAGATTTACACGTATAGAATGAGCTCCAAGAAAACTGGCGGCATCAACCCATTTCTTATGATTTTCAATTGCTTTTTCCCGTTCTGCCTGGTCTGGACTTGCCAACTCGCCTTCACCATCTACCATAATTAAAACATTCTCCACGTTAAATTCTTCACTTTTAGCTTTTAAAGTATCTAGGACCTTTTGCATCGCTTCTTCAGGATTCTCAGCTTCGCTAATTTGCGGGCCATAGAAACCGCTAACATATTCAATTCCTTCAAAACCCATTTCGCTTGCCTTTTCAGCAAAATCCATAGGATCTAATTCACCGGCATAAAGGGGTTTGTTAAGAGACCATTGGGCCAGTGAAAGTTTGAAAAATGGCTCGGCATTTTCCTGAGTCTGTGTTTCAGAGGTTTCTGTATTTTCATTTTCAGACTTTTGGTCTTTACAGGAATAAATTCCGAAGGATAAAAAAAGGATTAATAAATAGGAGGTAAATTTAGTAGGTGTAATTTTCATATAATGAATTTAAGAGTTACTAGAATTTGATTTTACTGATATTTCAGAGTCTTAAAAGTATACTTTTTTTTAAAGAAGGAAAATTATAACCTTAAATTTATATATTTGGAGGGATTCGATTAATTAAATTATTAATTAACTACAAGACAGTGAGCAATTATTATGAAAATGACACTTATGATGCAATAGTCGTAGGTACAGGAATTAGCGGTGGCTGGGCCGCCAAAGAGCTTAGTGAAAAAGGATTTAAAACTCTGGTTCTTGAACGTGGACGTATGGTAAAACATATAGAAGATTATCCTACTATGAACGATGATCCATGGGATTATAAATATAAAGGCCAGCTAACCCGGGATGAAGAAAAGCGCCAACAAAAACAGTCTCGTACGGGCTATACTACAAGTAAAGCAAGCGCACATTGGTTTGTTGATGATATAAAGCATCCTTATAATGAAGTTAAAAGATTTGACTGGATGCGCGGTTACCACGTTGGAGGTAGATCTATTATGTGGGGGCGCCATAGTTACCGGTTGAGCGATTTAGATTTTATGGCCAATAAAAATGACGGTTATGGGGTAGACTGGCCAATTAGATATAAAGATATCGCACCGTGGTATGATTATGTAGAATCTTATATAGGAGTAAGTGGCGAAAATCTTGGTTTAAGCCAGTTACCCGATGGTAAATTTCTTCCGCAAATGCCGTTGAATTGCGTAGAAGATCACCTTAAAAAAAGTATGGCCAAAAATTTTGATGACGGTCGTGTTTTAACCGTTGGAAGAGTTGCCCACCTAACGGGTGACAAAAAATTTGAAGGACGTTCTAATTGCCAGTATAGAAACCGTTGTATTAGAGGTTGTCCTTACGGAGCTTATTTTAGTAGTAATTCTTCTACTCTACCGGCAGCCGAACGAACAGGAAATATGACCTTGAGACCAAATTCTGTAGTGCACGAGGTAGTTTATGACCCTGAAACCAAACTGGCCACAGGTGTAAAAATTATAGATGCTGAAACTAAAGAAAAAATAGAATTTAAAGCCAATGTGATTTTCCTATGTGCTTCTGCAATTGCTTCGACTAGTATCCTGATGCAGTCAAAATCTGATAGATTTGAGAACGGGCTGGGTAACGATAGTGGAGAATTAGGGCATAATGTAATGGATCATCATTTTCGTGCTGGGGCTTCGGCTAAATATGATGGTTTTGAAGATAAATATTATAAAGGAAGAAAACCTAACGGAATATATTTACCTCGTTTTAGAAATATAAACGGAAGCGATAATCTTGGATTTACCCGAGGTTATGGATATCAGGGTGGTGCCGGTCGTGGAGATTGGAGTGAAACCATTGCTGAAGCATCTTACGGTAAAGAACTGAAAGAGGCCATTGTGAAGCCCGGAGGTTGGACCATGGGTCTAATGGGCTTTGGAGAAACTTTGCCTTACCACGAGAACAAAATGACCTTGGATTATAATAAAACCGATGAATGGGGTTTACCAACCGTAACTTTTGATGCTGAGTTCAAAGAAAATGAGCTTAAAATGAGAGAGGATATGGTAGAACAAGCGGTAGAAATGCTTGAGAAAGGTGGCTTTAAAGATATTCAACCCTATGATTATTTGGGAGCTCCCGGACTTGGAATTCATGAAATGGGAACTGCACGTATGGGAAGAGATCCAGAGACTTCGGTATTAAATGGTAATAACCAGGTACATGCTGTTCCTAATGTTTATGTTACCGATGGTTCTTTTATGACCTCTGCAGGCTGCCAGAACCCATCTTTAACTTATATGGCTATGACCGCAAGAGCGGCAGACCATGCTTCTAAAAATTTCAAAAAATCTAACGCTTAAAAATCAGGATTATGAATAGAAGACAGGCATTAAGAAACATAGGGCTTGGAGCTGGGGCTATTATTGTTGGTCCCACTACTTTAAACCTTTTACAAAGCTGTAAAAATGAACCATCATATAATTGGGAGCCTACTTTTTTAAGCGCTTCTAATGGTTTTGCATTAAAGCAGATTTTAAAGGTTATTCTTCCAAAAACCGATACTCCCGGTGCAGAAGATCTAAATATCGCTGAATTCATAGATTCTTATATGGAAGAAGTAGCACCTGAAGAGAGACAGGATAAATTCAAAAAATCTGCTGATGCTTTTTCCAGAGCTTTTAATAAAGAATTTAATAAAGAAGAAGGAGAAGGAAATGTTGAGGAGTATGAGCAAATTGTAGCGAAATATTTAAAAGCCACACCAGCAGAAAGAGATGAAATTGCTAAGCGAAATACAGAAACCCAGGATCCTCAGGACAGGGATCAAAAAATCACCCTAGATGCCGATGCCGGTTCATTGGCTTATTTGCAGGAAGTACGAGATATGGGTATATGGGCCTACAAAACCAGTGAAGAAATTGGTGAAAATGTAATGTGGTACGATCCAATTCCTGGCGAATATATTCCTTGCGGACCGGTAGACGAATTGGGTGGAGGCAAAGCGATGTCGCTTTAATTTTTCACTACTGATACAATACTAAAATTGAGACAGTCTGAAAAGTTCTATTTGCATCAAGCTGTTGTTTCAGCTTCTAACAAGTTATGATTTTCAATCATCTTAGATCCTGAATTAAATTCAGGATGACAAATGTAAGAACTTTTCAGATTGTCTTTATATATAAAATTAGAGCCTAAAACGAGTTCAGAGATAGGATTTCACTCTACTAAAGGCAGATATATTTCAGCTTTCCATTGAGATTCATCCCCACTTATGGCGGATTATTATTAAAAATCTTCAGGATATTTCAGCTTTGACTTCAATATTATTTTTTTGAGCATAATCCAGTAAATGAAACCACGCATTATGTAATTAACCGTGGAAGCTTGCTTTCAAAGCTTTTGCGGAAGAAATCTTCTTAATATCAATAAGTGAATTTTCAGGATAGGTCTTCATTTCAGCAATAGGAAAACAAAACTGAATTTATATTTTTAGCTTTTTTATCCCGGGTATTGTTTAGTATTCTATGTCTTCCAAGGATTTCTGATTCGTGATCCAGGATCTCCGAACTATTGATCTCCATCTTATCACAAATAGGAGATTCTATCCTGTAAACTATTTCACCGGGCAATGCTTTAGTTTTAAATTTTATTGCATAGTCTTTATCCTTGATTGCAAAATACCAAAGCAGAAAAAACATAGGTATACCAATCAGAATAACCAGCTAATTTTTTCGACATTATATTAGTAGGTGAGCGGTTGCAGGTTGAGGTTTTCTACCACGTGATTACCAAGATTTCTTCCCTGAACAATGCCATTTTCTATTGCAGAGCGGTAATGTATTCCGCCATATAATCTACTCACAGCAGCCTCGCTGGCAGCGTGAGAAAAGGAATCAAATGATCTTATAGGCAAGCCATATTTTACTTCGGTATCATCACTAAAACTAAAATTTTCCCCAAAAATTCTGGTGAGTACTATAGAAGCAGCCCCGGAAACAACAGAATGCCCGCTGGAATATTCTGGAAATGGCGGGGTTTGCAACACAGGAGTCCAGTTGTCATCTATATATTTGTTGATTAGTGTTTCAGGTCTTACCAGGTTACTTTTGTATTTTTCATCCCAGCAGCTTATAAACCCGTCGGCTAGAGCAATGGCGGTTGCGGTATAGGCGTAAGAGCTTTGCGCGAAATCCAGATCAGCTTTTTTAGACGCAATCTTGCAAATTCCCATCCAATGGCCGCCGGGAGTAATTTTTTTAGTAGCAAACATAAGGTGCCCACGTTGAGTAGAAACATAAGGATTACAATCCCAAAACTGGGCTATTTTTACCTCTTCAGACTCATCACCTTGCTTCTCCATCTCTTTCTTTATCTCATAAACTTCAATAAGCTCATCGTAAAAAGCCGTACCTTTTTTTAAGGAAAATTCGGGATGAGGTGCCGGTTTAAACTGAGAAGCAGAATCAAGAGTAAAAGGCCTTATTTTCGGCCAGTGTGGCTCAATACCATCCATATAAGAGGGCGGTGTTGGTTGCCAGCGGCCTGGATCATCGCTATACACTGAATATTTTGGCATAGTGCGGGTTTCTTTGTAATTATCTTTGTCTATCCATTTAGAAAGGTGTTGGGCAACAGCTAAACCATATTCTTTCGAGGAATTGAACTCATCTTCATTGGTTTCTTTCCAATTAGTATAAAGGCTGTCACGGTAAGAGGTAAGCAGGTCTTCAGAAAATATTAATTTTTTTCCGATTTCCATTTTGGCAACAAGTGCTGCAAGTTTAAAGTTGATATTGGCTGTAGAATCTGCTTTTGGGATTGCCTGCAGTTCTTCGAATTGTGAAGTAAAATCGATTAGATCTTTATTTTCCTGACGCATTATTTGGTAAGCGACAAGATTGGAATATGCATAAATTCGACTGGCCACCGGTGGTGAAAAAATATCGTGGACCATAATATCGGTAATCTTATCTACCGTTTGGTGATAATTTTCTACCGAAACCACAATGGGCTTTTCCTTAGAACAGGAACTTAATATTATGGTTGTAATAAATAGATAAAGAAATCTTTTCATTTTATAAAATTCAGGCTTAGTATAAGATAATCAATTTTCTTAAAAGATACAATATCAAGGCTTCTTACACTTTTTTGAGTGAGGTTTAAGCCAAAAACAACCCTCTACGATCTTAGCATTTTGAGTAATCTATTTCAGGCAAGCCCATCATACCTAACGTGATAAGGTGTTACTCCAAAATAATTTACTGCAACCAGTATTTCATCCCAATTATCCTTATTAAAATCTCCTTTTAAAAATGTCAAAATGGGCGCAACCTGCAATGCAATTTTTTAAGGAGCCAAAAATAAACCTTCCATTTTGATTTAGCAAATATCCGGAAGCCATTGTATGCACTTTCAGTAATTTAGCCATTATTATCAAAATTCTTGATATAAATCTTAACTGGATTTTCAGCGCTATTTAATCTCCAATTAACAAATCCTTAATACGGGTTAAATCACTGATTTTAAAAAGTGTAAAATACAAATTGTATGTCCGTAAATATTCCTAATTAATGGAAAATATCCTATATTTGGATAAATTAAATAGATTGATAATGGATATATTTTCTTTTGGGGTTCACTTTACTGACGAGAAAAGTTGCCGCCTAC
>Ga0307486_1001137_pt1 | contig 21268 bp, 14 predicted proteins | sample CBIW02metaG_FD_203663 | JGI IMG/M metagenome (GOLD analysis project Ga0307486, IMG submission 203663) | Sea-ice brine microbial communities from Beaufort Sea near Barrow, Alaska, United States - CBIW 0.2 | ecosystem: Environmental > Aquatic > Marine > Coastal | place: USA: Alaska | collected...
TTCTGGGTAGTCTTGCATCCAGTTTTATTATAAGCAGTTGTATTTCCGAAACGGATAATGCTGTTCCTGAAATTTCTGATAAAAAAATTGAAGACAAAGAGGATGGTTATGGTCGTACTCCCCAGGAAAAAGCACGGGATATAGAATTAAAAAGTAAGACTTTTTTCTCTGAGCACGAAATGTTCACCATAACTTTATTAGCCGATATCATTATTCCTGATAACGACAATTCAGGTTCTATAATTGATGCTGAAGTTCCGGAATTTATAGAATTTATTGCAAAAGATATCCCTGATCACCAAATCCCATTAAGAGGTGGTTTAAGATGGTTGGATCATGAAAGTAACCGACGTTTTGAAAAGTCATTTCAGGATAGTTCAAAAGAGCAACAGCTTGAAATCGTTGATGACATTGCATATCCCGAGGATGTCAAACATGGGTTTCAACAAGGAACGGTATTTTTTAGCAGACTTAGGAACTTAGTAACAACTGGCTATTTCACAAGTAAAATTGGAGTTGAATATCTAGGATATATAGGGAACACCCCAAATGTGTGGGACGGTGTTCCCCAGGATGAACTGGATAAACATAATATGAAATATGATGAAAAAACCTTGGCCCAATGTATTAAACCTGAGGAAAGAAATGATATAATGAATTGGGATAATTATGAAAGTAGTATTTAATAAAATTTCATCTAGCTATATAAATAATCATCAACTTAGTTTACATTATAAATATAGAGAAGCAAAAAATGAAAAGTAAAAATTTAAAACACGCTTTATTTCTAGGGGTTTTGTTACTCTTAGGGGCTTGTCGTCCTACTATGAATATTCAAGAAACAGGGAATAAAGAGAAGCTAGAAATATTGGTAGATGATGGTAAAAATGAAAGAGATACCATAGAAAATAAGATAACCAACAATCTTACAGGAAATGTATATACAGATTTTTTTAATATGCCTGAAGATATTAGGTTAACCACCATTATAAACGATACTATTACCAGTGTGGTACAGCCATATTTTAAATACCTTAGTAATGGTAAGCCAGGAAGAGAAGTGAAATTAGTTTTAAAAGACAATACCTTTACAGGAAAATCACCTGTGACTATTGTAACAACAGATGCTAAAATAACAGTAGTTTTGGATTTAAAATCTAATACAGATGAATATTCATTATTGTTGCCAGAAGGTGTTTCTGTTGGTAAAGATGACAACATCAACATCACTATTGGAAGCAATGGAAAAATAGTTTCAAAAACAATAAAAGTACCACAAAAAAGACAGTGGACTGTATATCTTTACCCACACTCACATGTAGATATAGGCTATACCAATACTCAGAAAAATGTTGAAATAATTCATACACGTAATTTGGTTAATGGTATGGAATTAGCTGAAAAAACAGCAAATTATCCAGAAGGGTCACGCTATTTATGGAATCCAGAAGTACTTTGGCCTTTTGAAAGGTACTTAAACAAAGCCACATCTGAAGAAAAGGATATGATTATTGATGGTGTTAAAAAAGGGTATTTACGTTTAGATGCTGGTTATGCAAATATTTTAACTAGTGACGCCAGTGGTGAAGAACTTATTGAATATCTAAATTTTAGTAAGAAATATGAAAAACTGACTGGGAAATCTATTGAAACTTTGGTTCAAGTTGATGTACCAGGAATGACTTGGGGAATACTTCCTGTGGCATCAAAATTAGGAGTTAAATATTGCCTTTCTTTTAACAATGGTTACGATAGGGTGGGTCGCTCTACACTACATAGTTTTAAACCCTTTTGGTGGTTAGATGCTAAAGGGAAAAATAAAATGCTTTTTCTTCAAGCCGGTAGTTACAATCCAGGAGCATTGATTAAAGGAAAGAATTTTTGGCCATCTATGGCAGGTCAAACAGATCCGGAAAAACTATTAAAAATTGTTAAAACTAATAATCCACGTGAAAATTTTGTAGAACCTTATATAAATAAAATACTTCCACAGTTGGAAGCAACAGATTCTTATCCTTATGACATTTTTGTAATGTCATGGGCCATGGCAGATAATACACCTATTGATGCCGATTTGCCCGATGCTGTTAAAAGTTGGAACGAAGAATATGCCTTTCCAAAACTTGTTATAGCAAGTGCGACCGATATTTTAAAAGAGTTTGAGAAAAAATACGGAAACGAACTTCCTGAATTACAAGGAGACTTTACAGAATATTGGACAGATGGTCTTGGCACAGCTGCCAAACAAACAGCAATGAACAGAAAAAGCAAAGAGCGTTTAGTTCAGGCAGAAACACTTTGGACTATGTTAAGGTCTTCAACCCCTGTCAATAGAGAAAAATTTGATGAAGCTTGGAGAAATGTGATTCTTGGTACAGAACATACATGGTGCTATATGATACCGGACCAACAACCGCTTTCCGATGAAATTTTACAAATAAAATTTAGTCGTTTTGAAAAAGCAAATAAATTTAGTCAAGAACTATTGTTGGAAGCATTAGCAGAAGTTAACAAGAAAAATAGTGAAATTATAGGGGTTTTTAACACGCTTTCATGGAATCGTTCAGGCATAATAAGCATATCTGCAGAAAGTAGTAATAATTTTAATAGTGTAACAGACAATGATGGGAGTGAAATGTTGTCACAGAAACTTTCTACAGGAGAACTATTATTTTATGCTAAAGATATCCCTGCTTTTGGAAGTAAAAAGTATTATTTAACAGTAAATTCCAAGAAAGAAACTGAATCATTAGCACATGATAATGTTTTAGATAACGGTGTTGTTAAAGTAACTATAGATAAAAAAACAGGAGATATCTCCAGTATAATTAGAAATGGTGAAGAATTTGTTAAACAAGGAAAGGGTTTTTCGGTTAATAATTACAAATACTTAAAAAAAGATGATAGCTCCGATAAAGCTTTAGGCACTAATAACAGTCATTATTTTATTAAAGAAAATGGTCCTTTATTGGCCAGTATTTTAGTAGAGTCTGAAGCTGCTGGTAGCCATGCACTAGTTCGTGAGATTATATTGAATAAGTATGATGCACATATTGAAATAAACAATATGGTTGATAAAACACGAATTATAGATAAAGAAGGTGTCCATTTTGGCTTTGCGTTCAATATGGAAAAACCAAGAATAATAGCTGATATCCCTTGGGGAAAAATAGAGATTGATAAAGATCAATTATTAGGGGCCAACAGAAATTGGATTTCTGTAAAACGTTGGGTAGATATTTCAGAAGGAAATAAAGGAATTGTTTGGTCGTCATTGGATGCACCATTAATTGAGATAGGCGATATTACAGCTAATATTGTTGGAGCCGCATCAAATTCACAAAAATGGATACCTAAATTAATACCAAATGGGGTTGTGTATTCTTGGGTAATGAACAATCATTGGCATACTAATTTTCAATTAAGTCAAGAGGGCAAGCATATTTTTAAATATAGAATACTTCCTTATAATTCAAAGAGTGATTTAGCTTTAGCCAATCATTTTGGAAATGAACAATTTCAACCACTAATTGTATCTGAAATAGATACAAAGACTGATATGAGTCAGTTACTTGAAATTAAAGGAAACCCTTTGGTGTTTTCCACCGTTTTTAAAACAAGCAAGGATGGTAAATCAGCATTGTTGAGGTTACGTTCATTATCAGATAAAGATGAAGTAGTTAATCTGATTTGGAAAAGTAGAAAACCTTCTGCAGTTTATCAATATGATATGAGTGACGATAGTTTAAAAGATAAAATTGATACTACAGTAAAAGTTCCAGGAGTAGATTTTATAACCTTAAAAGTGATTTGGTAGAGAAGAGGAAATTCAAAGAAAGAAAGATTAAAAAATTGTGATACGAAAAATAATATTTTTATTGGGATTCTTAACTGTACAGGGTTTGCATACCTCATGTTCACCTTTCGTAGAAAAAAAAGAAATAAATTACACCCAATTTGTTGATCCGTTTATTGGAACTCAGAATGAAGGACATTGTTTTCCTGGAGCAACAACGCCACTGGGTATGGTACAACCAAGTCCTGAGTCTTACAATGAATATTATGAGGGGTATGAGATGGATCATGTTGCAGGGTATTAGTATAATGATAGGGATATGGGGATTCACCCAAACCCACCTTAATGGTGTTGGTTGTCCTTCTCTTTCGGATATTTTACTCATGCCATATTGTAATAATCCAATTGATCCATCTTTAAGAAAGAATTTCTCTTCAAAATACTCAAAGGAAAGTGAAAAAGCGTATCCTGTGTATTATAGAGTAAATCTTACTGATCATCATGTAAAAGTTGAACTTACGGCAACGGAACATGTTGCTTATCATCGTTACTTTTGATTCTACAGAAACCGCAAAACTTCTTATTGATTTGCAATACGGTAATTCTTGGGATATAAAAACAATATCGAAAAATATCCTTGAAGCAAATCAACAATTTGAAGATGAGTACACGCTTACTGGTTATCGAAAAGCTCGTGAATGGGCTAAAAGAGAGTTATTTTATGTTATTCGATTTAATAAAAAAATAGCTCAAAAAAAGCTCCTGCCAGTACCTGATGGTAAAGATGAAAAAGCGCCTCGATATCTATTAGATTTTGATCTGTCTGATGATGATACTCTTGAGGTAATAATTGGATTATCAACAGTAGGCATTGATGAAGCAAAGAAAAACTTGGAGGCAGAAGTTGACAAATGGGGAACTTTTGACAAAGTTAAGGAAGCTACGAAAGATAAATGGAATGATTGTCTAGTCCTGAAATATGGCTACAGGTTAAAATTGGTTTTACGCTGTTAATTTATATACCATATTCGGTGTTTTAAAGTCTAAAGATAAGTGTAATCTTATTTCATTATATAATTTAATGGCATTTTTTGCAGCTCTTTTGGCGTGGGTCGTGTCTGTAAAGACCTGATCGAGATAGAATTCATCTTTTAGGATGCCGTTTACGCGCTCAGCCATCGCGTTTTCATAACAATGGTTTTCCTCTGTCATACTGATATCTATCTTTTCCCTTTTGAGTATTTGTGTGTATATATTGCTACAATACTGTATTCCCCTGTCCGAATGGTGTATTAGTCCCTTGACAGCTTTGGCTTGGTACAGCGCTTTGTTGAGGGCCCTGACACATCCATTTAGTTCCAGGCTATCACTAAGGTCGTACCCGACAATCTTACGGGAATACATATCCGTTATGAGTGCCAGATAACAAAACCCTTTGACGGTCCTGATATAGGTAATATCCGAGGCCCATACTTGATTGGGCCTATTGACTTCCAAATCCTTTATAATGTTATTGTACTTATAAAACCTGTGGTAGGAGTTGGTTGTCCTGGCGCTGTATTTTTTTCTTAGTGTCAACATTTTATGTTCTCTTAGGACATTGAACAATGTATCCCTGCCAAATTTTAAGTGTTGTTTTTCAAAGTCACCGTTCAATGATTTCATTAGCTTGCGCACGCCTTCTCTAGGAAGGGATTTGCGTCGTCAACTCCAATTACAATTTGTCTATTCATATGGATATATTTTTGATTGAATTTTTTTAATTTTGAAATTCCTTATTTGGTAAATCTGCCATATAAAATTTTAATTTTCCTCCTTTCATTACATCTTTATAGGTAATGAATAATTTATTGGAAGGCTTTCCATTTAACTCTATGCTATCAATATAATAATTTTGGTCATTATTATTTAATGTTTCAATAGTGAAAAGGGTTCCTTTATCATTACTGACTTTGATTTCTGCTTTCTCAAAAATTGGACTTCCAAACTGAAAACTTGGTATTTGTTCAGTCAAACCTTTTACATCAAAAATCCCTAAAGAAGACATTACATACCAGGCACCTAATTGGCCTTGATCTTCATCCTGACCATATCCATACCCATGAATATCTTCAATTCCGTAAAATTTATCGCCAATCAATCGAGTCCATTTTTGTGTCAGCCAAGGTTTCCCTGAAAAATTAAACAACCAAGAAATATGTAAATTTGGCTGATTTCCATGATTGTAAAGTGTTTCAATACCTGCAAAAGCATCTATACCTTCCCCTCCAAATGCAGTTTTTTCTGATATTTTAAAAATTGAATCTAAACGAGTGTTAAACTTTTCCCGACCAATTAACTCAACTAACTCCTCAGGCTGATGGGGAACATAAAATGTATATTGCCACGCATTTCCTTCTTGAAAACCTACCCAGGATTTTATCGGGTTAAAATCACTCATAAATTGTCCCCCCTCAATTTTAGGCCTAAATAATTTGGTTTCTTTATCATAAAAACCTTTCCAGTTATTAGAAAGTTTCATCAATTTTTCAAAATCTTCAGTTTTACCCATTTTCTTTGCCATTTGAGCAACTGCATAACTGCTAAAAGCGTATTCTAACGAATGGGAAACTGAAAAAGGACTTCCTTCAGGGGTATCTTTCCAACCTGTTTTATCTCCAGGGATAAATGAAATAAAACCTTTTTCAATAAAACCTTTGTAACTAATCAGTATCTAATATAGTTGTTTTTAACGCATGACAAAAAGGCTTTGAAAAATATTGTTTTCATGTCATATAGGCGGCAAGTATATTAGTTAAAATCCTTGTGCTTTCGTACTTTCATGGTGTGAATATCGAAGTACTTATAAGACGTCTTGAAGCTTTGGAGAAAAAAGTAGAAACCCTTGAAAAGGAGAATGCTTTTTTAAAGGATCGCTTGGCTAAATATGAGAACCCCAAGAACAGTCGAAACAGTTCCATACCTCCTTCCAAGGATGAGAACCGCCCTAAAAAGAATCAAAGTTTGCGCACGCCCTCGGGCAAAAAGCCTGGAGGTCAAAAGGGACGAAAAGGCAAAACCCTGGAAATGACAGCTTCCCCGGATGTGGTTATTGAATTACAACCCGGCTATTGCAATAATTGCGGCTCATCCTTGCAGGACAGGCCACCAATCAAAGGGAAATCCCGGCAAATAGTAGATATTCCGCCTATTAAGGCTGTATATACCGAGTACCAGAGCTTTGGCAAAATTTGTACTTGTGGGTGCCAAACTAGTGCGGATTTTCCGGAAGGGGTAAATGCCCCGGTGAGTTATGGAGAAAATATTGAAGCGCTGGTTGCCTACTTTCACGCCCGCCAATACCTGCCTTTTGCCAGGTTGAAAGAAACCCTGAATGATGCTTTTGGGGTTCCCATTAGTGAAGGTGGGATCCATTGTTTGCTCCGTAGGTTTGCGCAAAAAACCACTCCCATATATCAAATGATAAAGCAACGTGTCCAGGATAGTGAAGTGGTTGGCTCCGATGAATCCGGGGTGAAGGTCAATGGTTTCAAGCATTTGTTTTGGACTTGGCAAACTCCCTTTTTTACCTATATAGCCCATTCAAATAATAGGGGAAGCGAGACTATTAACAGGGAATTCCCGGAAGGATTTCCACAAAGCGTTTTGGTGCACGACGGGTGGAGGGCCCAAATAAAAACCCTCTCCAAATACCACCAAACGTGTTTGGCGCATTTGCAGCGTATCCTAAACTACCTTAACCAATTATGCCCCAAGCAAGAGTGGGGCATTAATTTCATAAAGTTATTATACGATGCCCAGAACCTAAAGAAGAATTCAGATTTTCAAAACGAGCAATACAATATAGACCGGGCCTTGATTGTACAACGCTTTGATTTTCTATTGAACAACCCACCAAACCAAAAACAAAAAGAACTCTACACCTTTTACAAAAGGATGCTCCGGGAAAAACAACATATTTTCACTTTCCTCTTCATTGAAAATGTGCCACCGGACAATAATGCATCTGAACGTGCCATCCGCAATGTCAAGGTGAAACAAAAAATATCAGGACAATTCAAAGAAGGACACACAGCACAGAACTTTGCCAAAATACGTTCTGTAATAGACACAACGATCAAAAATGGATTAAATGTCTTGGAAGCGTTGGCGCTTATAGCTAAATTTGATCTTCAAACTACAGACTGATTAGTTACAAACCTTTTAAATCCATTTTACCCGCTCCTTCTTTTCTTCCTATATATTCCAATTCGTTTTTTAAAGCTGCCTCATACGCTAATTCTATATTGTTTTTCAACACACCTGTTTGATGTCCTGCAGCAATAATCAACCCTGTGAAATTTGTTCCAACTCCAGAAACATATCTTCCATTTGCCGTCCCATCTGCTAACCATCCAGAATTTTTGTACACTTCTAATTGCGATTGTATAAAATCGTTATAATACTCAGGCCAAGCTAACGCCCACAATTGGCTTAAATTCCAAAAGGCACCCCAAACAGCATCGGTATTGTAAATATTGTACTCAGGAACTCCTTTAATATTCAACGGTACCTGACCAATTGAACCATCATTTTGAGGGAATTGACCATTTACATCATTGGCCAAACCTCTACCCAAAAGTGCATGAAACAACGCTGTATAGAATTTTGTTTTATTTTCTTTGGACTCGTCATAAACACGAATTTTTCCAAATTCTACTTCCCAAGATGCTTTTGCATTTTCTACTGCCTGATCAAAATCTAAATTTTCAGCTTCTGCCAATAGATTGGCCTTTGCATTTTCGATTGAAGTATATGAAAGCCCTGTCTTAATTGTAATTTGTGTTGCTTCTTCCGTTTTATATTTTAAGTACATCCCAGCACCAACACCATTAACCGTATGCTTATCTTTTACAATATCGTTGCCTTTAAAAGTTCCAAAAGCCATTGGTTTTTCACTTACTTCTGAATAGAAATACATTTTAATATCTCCATCAGATTGATACTTTTTTACATATTCAGGATAGGTAATAACATTTCCTTCCATAGTACCATCATTGTTATATGTAACTTTAGCGTCTTTCACTTTTCCACTTTCACCCAGTTGATTTCCTATATCAAAAATCAAATAGGAATTATCCGATTTCGGAAAAGTATATCGTTGAAATCCAACTCTTTTAGTGGCGGTTAATTCTACTTTAATACTATAATCTTTCAACAGTACTTTGTAATAACCTGGTATTGCTGTTTCATCCTTTTTATCAAAACGAGATCGATATCCTTCATCAGGATTTTCCAACTTTCCAGGTGTTGTTATTAAGTCTCCTGTAATTCCTGTAAAAAGGAATCCTCCAATTTGAAATTCATGTAGGTTGGCAAATCCTTCAATGCTTTCATGCCTAGAATCATAGTTCACAGCTTCCCATCCGCTTTTATTCCCGTATGAGCCATTTGTAGAAGGTGCTAACTTTGCCATTCCAAATGGTAATGCTGCTGGTGTATAAAAAAACCATCTGCTATGAGCTGTCCCAATATTTGGATTTACAAACTGAGAAAGATTTTCTTTAGGTAATGTTTTTGGTTGCTCTTTATTATTACAGCCTGTAAAAAAAGTTAAAAGCAACAAAACAAGTACAAATTTCAAATACGAATTTTTCATAGTATAGTGTAATCGTTCTTTATCATTTTTGTTCTTGTATATTGGCATATTTTTCAAATAATAAAATCGCATCGTATAAAACACCTGCTGAGCCTTTAAAAGTACCTGAACCTTCTGGTTTATTCTCAACAGTGTACCATTCATAGAAACCATTATTATCAATAACACGCTGAAACATTGGAATTGCCTGATCGTAAGCTTCTTCAACAAAACCATTTTCAATTAAAGCAATAATCATTCTGCCGCCAAACCAGGTCCAATCACCACCATTCTGATAACCATAAGGATACATCCCTTTGTTTTCAAAAGCCCAAGCAGGATACGGCGGATACATGGTTAAGCCAATAGAACCGGCTCCTGAGACCTTTACATTGGCAATCATTTTATCTAAGGAAACCTTTATTTGTTCCTTGTTCAACAATCCCGCTTGAATTGCCACTGCGGTTCCTCCATGATAAAATATTTCATTTTCATTGAAATCATCCGGATAAGGAGATTCTGTGAGGTATTTATGAGGGATAAACTTTTCATTTTCTTTATCCCACAAAATCTCCATGGTATTTTTGGCAATTCCATCTTTAATTGGTTGCCATTTCTCTTTGGTTGCAGGAACCATTTCAATCATATTATCCAAAGCTATTAAGAACATTGCATTGTCATAAATATCTACCGAATATTTAGTGTCATCTGTAATATAAACTCCCCAGGCATGGCTATGTTGAACATCTCCCCAATCGGCAGTAGTTGCTCCATATATCAATCCATATTTTTCAGACCAGCGATGATTCATAAGAAAATCCATGGACATTTCAAGTCGTTGAGCAACTGAAGAATTTCCTACCTTCATTTTCAAAAAATCGGTATTACCACTTTTCTTCACATATTTATAGACTGCCTGCACCAAAGAACTTTCATGATCGGTTTCAACGGTATTTTTATGACCAACATACAAAGGCTCTAAATCTGAATAAATATATTGATAACCACCTTCGGTAACAACGGCTTTTTCTTTAGGTATAAATCCATCAATAATATTTCCATCTTCTCCTTGAAGTTTGAAAAATACCAGTAAGTTTTCTTCAAGAATTTTAGCATCAAAAACCTCAGCGGAAAGATCGATAAAGGTGTTGTAATCCCTAATCCAAACTTCGGAATAACCATCCCCTGCATTAAATCCTTTTTTTGTAATCCCTATTGCTTTTTCCTTCACCAATTTCATGGTGCTGTCTTGCTTTATTTTTTCTACTAAAGCAGTATTTTTAACATTGGTTGATTTTTTTTCACTGTTACAAGCATATAATATACATCCGATTGAAAACAGAATGATTATTTTTCTCATAATTTAAATATTTATAAACTTCATTATTATTTTTTGGGTAAATCTTCAATTCCCCACTTTTTATTGGGTTTGGGTCCCATTTCTAAGATTAGCTCTCCTCCTTTTAACAATTCACTTACTCGAAACCAAAAACTATTCAATGTTCTTCCATTTAGCATTGCACTTTGAATATATATGTTCTTTTTACTGTTGTTGTTAGCTGTAATTGAAAAGCTTTTTCCACGCCCATATTGTTCCCCTAAATCAATTTTTACTTTTTCAAAAATAGGACTCCCAATTTCATAAATTGGATTTACCCTGGTACCTCCGTCAACTTGAAAAAGGCCTAAAGAACTCATAATAAACCAAGCACTCATTTGCCCTTGATCTTCATCTCCCAAATAGGCATTTGAAACACCATATCCATAATAACGTTCCATGATTGCACGGCTCCATTTTTGAGTTAGCCATGGACGTTGTACCCAATTAAACAAGTATGCAAAATGCATGGATTGTTGGTTTCCCTGCATAATAGGATAATCCCAATACAGTTCATTTGGAGCATTATATCTCCATTTATAACTTTCTTCAAAACCCCAATTCAAGCGTTCAATAAACCTGTCTTTACCAATAGCTTCAGCGAGACCGGGCACATTTTGCGGCACAAAAAAGGTTAACTGCCAAGCATTACCTTCTACATAATCGTGATTGGCACCCGATTTATAAGGGTCGAAATCTGGCAACCATGTTCCTTTCGAATCTTTCATGCGCGCATATCCAGATTCGGGATCAATTACATTTTTCCACCAAGAAGAACGATTTATAAATTCGTTATACTCCGAAGTTTTACCGAGAGATTTGGCAAACTGCGCTACTGTAAAATCATCAAAAGCATATTCCAAAGAATTTGAAAAACGACCTTTATCATAAGGTACATATCCGTGCTTTAAATAGGGTTCTAAATCCCTATTTCCCGCAAGTCCATCCCCCACCATTTGAGCAGGAGTTGTTTGCATTTTATAAGAAGCTTCAAAGGCTTTTTGCGCATCAAAATCCCTAATACCCATTTGGTAGGCACCAACAATTAGTGGTATTTCATGTTCTGCCACCATAACCGGTACATATTCCATTCCTGCTGGTCCTTTGGCAAGCCAACCATTGGCATCATACATAGCCAATTGAGACTTCACCCACTTTGAAGACCATTCTGGCGATACCAAATTCCAAAATTGATTCAGATTCCAGAAGGTATTCCAAAAAGCATCACAACCTAAAGCTACTCCGCTCGGATCTGTAAATTTCTGAAGATTTTCAGAGGCATCAATCCAACTTCCATCAACATCGCTAAATATATTTCTACTGGCTAAAGCTCTGTACATATTGGAGTAAAAGCGAATTTTCTCCCTTTTATCATTGCTTGTTACCATGACACGTTCCAAAAGGTTATTCCAAACGGTTTCTTGATTATTGCGAACCTTATCGAAATTCCAGCCAAATGGTTTTTTAATTTCTTCATTCAAGTTCAGCGCTGCATTTTCCACACTCACATATGAAATACCTGTACGCGTTTGAACAACCTGATTACTGCTGGTATCAAACTCCACAAAAGCACCTAAATCTTCTGGATTTTCTATGATCAATGAATTTTTTTCAAGAATTTCCCCATCTAACCAAATTCCAAACTTTTTAATGGGTTGATCAAATTCAATAACAAAATGAATGGTATACTCTTGATTAATTCCTTCAGACCAAGTATTCGGAGTTATTTGGTGACTGAAACCTTCTATACGATAATCATTCACCTTATGAAGCTCAGCATTCATAATATTATAGCTATACTCTGCAGGTATTTGTAAATCTATCATCACACGTGAGGATGGAATATCCTTAGGGTACGTATATCTTTGAAAACTACATCGAGTAGTAGCTGTTAGTTCTGCTTTTATATTATAATCGCTTAATTGCACAGAATAATATCCAAGTGGTGTTTGTTCCGAAGCCTTATCGATTCGTGAACGATAGCCATTATCTGGTTCCCGTTGATCACCAACTTCCGTTAAAAGAGGTCCATTTGTGGGCAGCATACCCAAACCTCCCATTGTCCATTCGTGTATATGACTAAACGTTCCAACACTTTCGAAGGTAGGCTGATATCCTCCTTGCCATTCAGCATTTTGATTATCCGGGCTTATCTTCACCATCCCAAAAGGCATCCAAGGTCCAGGAGCAATCATCCAACGAGAATGACCTGTTCCTAATTTGGTATCTACATAATTTGCCGCAGAAATGACTTCTTTGGCACTACGTTTAACTATTCCGCTCTCAATTGGCTTATCATCACTTAAAATAACATATTTACTTGTTTTGGGCGACTTAACCGATGCCATAGGAACTTCATAAATAGATCTTCCTGCCTCTACAATTTGCCTAAACACTTCTTGCCCATCTAATTCAACGCTCAAATTAGAAGTTCCTGATAAATGTTGCACATCCACCAACAAAGGTTGGTATTGTTTTCCATTCTCACTTATTTCATAATTTGCAGCTTCAACATTCCGAAGAAAAACTTTTTCCGAATAAACAATACCTGCATTGTGGGGACCTTCCAACCTTATTTGGTCAAAAACCAACCAACTTCCATCAATAGAAGTTATTTGAATTTCATTTCCACCCTTTTTTATTAATTTATCATCAATAGGGACAACAATAATTTGCTTTTTTACATTACCTATTTTTCCATTGAGAACTTCGTCATCAGTACCTTTATCCAATTGAAATTTCCACGACTTACCATTTACCGTTACTTTTAACAATGGCGGTAATTTAGAACTACAATCCAAAATCTCAACCACCAACTTCCATTCAGCTTCAGACGGTAACTCATGAATACTAAATAACAAATTTAAAACATGAGGCCGAATCCCTGACAAGCCCGCAGTTCCTCCCCAACTATCCATGGCTCCTGGCAATACATACGGGAAATCTGTTTTTGGTTTTGAAAATCCTATTGCGTAAAATTTGTCTTCCCACCCAAAATCGTGCTCTAAAAACTGCTTATAGTCAGATGGAGCCAAAGCAAATTCTGCACTGCTATTATCTGATTTGCCTATTTCCCAAATCGTTTTATCTTGTGCATATGATAAGCTATTTACCATTCCAAGAACCAGACATAATAAAAGGCTATTTTTAATTCTGAAAGATTTCATTTCTATTTTGATTTCAGTAAGTTAACAGGCTTCATCTTTCACAAAAGAAACAATCACTTTTGCAATAGCATTACCTCTATTAATTAGTTTGTATTGTTTAGCTGCAGCCGGAACAGCGAATGTTTCAGCGTAATTGAAAATTTGAGTTTCAATATCATTAACCTCTAACTCAATACTTGTTCCTTCAACAAGCATTAGAACATGGCATTGGTTTAAGGTATCAATCATTATTTCATTTTGGAATTCATATCTATAAATGTCATAGAAATGATCAGGATGTGTTGGTAAATGAATTTTTTTCCAGTTTTCACCAGTAGCTTCAATGCAAGGTTTAGAAACTAAGGTGTTTTGAACTGTTTCACCTTGCCTATCAAAATTTAAATTTTCAAAAGCACGATCAATATTTAAAGGTCTTGGATTTCCCTCTAAATCCAATCGTTGCCAATCGTACATTTTAAATGTATAAATATAAGGTGTTGCACTAATCTCAAGCACCATATTATCAGTCCCTGAACAATGAATCGTACCATGAGGTATTAAAAATAAATCATGTTTTTTAGATGGTAATTTTTGGACAAATTTTTCAATATCAAGTACCTCTTTTGTTCTATAACTATGGTCTAACGCAGCTTTAAATTCATCGGGGTTAATTCCTTCCTGAAAACCTAAATAAACACTGGTGTCTTTTTCTGCATCTAAAATATAATAAGTTTCGTCTTGGGTGAAATTCTCCCCAAAATGCTTTTTTATATAATTGGGTGATGGATGACATTGCACAGATAAATTTCCTCCATTAAAAGTATCTAAGAAATCAAATCTAATAGGAAATTCATCTTTAAATCTTTTTGCTGCTTTTCCTAAAATATTTTCACGTTGATGAAACATCAACATATCAAACGATACTTCCAATAATCTACCTTTGTTTTCTAACATTATTCCATTCTCTGGAACAATCATTTCAAAAGACCAAGCATAATTTGGAACTTCACTATTCAATTGATTAAATCTACTTTTCATCCAGTCTCCTCCCCATACCCCAGGTTCAAACCAAGGTCTTACCCTAAAATAATTCTGTGACATTTTTGAAAGTGTATTTCTTAGCCCTTTTCCTTTCATCCAAACAGGTACATTTGGGCGTTGTTGATCAACTATAATATCTATTTCAGGAAGTAATTTCTTTTTCTCAGCATTTAACACAACCCAATCAATAAAATAAAAGTGCTTGTACATTTGCTTACTATCTTTTGAATAGTTGATGCCCAAATTGGTAATAGATTTAGACCTCATCCTATATTGAAGTTCATTTTTAGGCAAATCAAAATAAACTAAAAAGCCTTCTATTTTAGATAGGCTCGCGCCCGAACCATAAATAATTTTAATATCTGCCTTATCATCAGAGCATATGTTATTTATTTTTTCATTATCAAAATAATCGGCCAATGTAAAATTGGCAATTCTTCCAAAAACAGGATCGTCACCGCCTAAAAAAGGAGAAATCATTTTCTCCAACTCTTCTTCAGGTTTTAAATATTCATTTACATTTATAATGTTTACTTCTTTGCCCTTCTTCTCTAGTAATGTAGTTATGGCAGTACTAATTTCATTCCAATCTACACCTACATATCCATCTAAAATTAAACATCTCTCATTTTGAATTTCGTCCACCAACGTTTCATATCCCTCAACAATTTCATTTTCATTTGTTGAAAATGATGGGTATATATCATAGTCGTTTCGCTTAGAATAACCTTTGTTAAATGGAGCTAAAAATTGTGTGGTTTCTCTTATCATTATATCATTTATGTTTGATCTATTGGTAAAAATTATTATGGGGTTACGACTATTGAAAAAAAATAAAACTTTTAATTCGGGAAACGAAATTTTACTAAACCGCTTTAGTAAAAATGTATAATTTGTTCATTCAAAGTTGATATTTCAGTATTTGTTAGAAATATCATGAACTATAATCGCTGATTTCTTGCCATTCAAAAAGATATAAACCCAAATATTAATTCTGAATCTTTTAAATGAAGAATCTTAAAGGAATATTAATAAAGTTAACATTCCTTTAAGATTTGACTAAGGTACCAGTAAGTTTTAGGTTAAACAAACTATTTTTATAAAAATAGTTTGTTTAACCTTTTCAATTCAATTAATTTCTGATTAATCGCTTGTTTACAAGTACGTCATATTTTATCGTGGTCATGTAATAGTTTTGGAATATTAAAATTTAGAGTTATGAAGATATTGGAATTTGTGAGTAAATTTTCCCATGAACAAAGTTGTAAAGAGTATTTCACGGATATTCGGATGAAAGTCGGATGAAAGAGGGTGTAGTTTGTAAAAAATGTGTGGTGTAAAAAGCAGTATTGGTTGATTTTGAAATGGCAATTTCAGTGTTCGCAAAATAATTTCCGATCAACCTTAAAGAGTGGAACCGTTACGGAGAATTCGCGTTTGCCTTTTCGGACCTCATCAATTAACTAAAACGGTTTTGTCGAAAAAAATATAATTTTTATTAAATCAAAGATTATTTTAATGAATTATGTAAATTTCTACTGCAATTCAAAAATATTCAGCACTTATTTTTTGAAAATCTTTAACTATCAATTTAGAGTATGAAGTGATTCCATGTGGGTAATCTTATTATAATAGGGATCAAACATAAGCGATCGGAGCATCAAAACTGACAGAGGTTCAAAGAAACGTTTAAATCAGAAAGTTGATAGTAATGGAATTGAAAGTTTGTATCAGCTTTTATAGGAAAATACGAGTATAAATGATAGGTTTAAAACCATGGCAGTTATATTGAATAATGGAATTTTTTGCCAAAATGTAAAAAAAACATCAGGAGCATTTGTGTTTGTATAATTAAACTTACATTTTATTTGATGTCTGTGGTTAAATTATTCTTTATCAGTTTGTGAATTACACCATTTTATTTATAAGTATTGGTTTTATTTGGTTCAAAGGAATAAGTCAAATTCAATTAAAATCTGGTTTTGAAAAAATAATCTTGTATGTAAAAAAAATGTTTTATATATTTACCGTGAAGCTAAACCGGTTTAGTAAATCCAAAATGCTGCAAGTTTCTTTTAATTCTAGAAGTATAAAGTAAAAAACAAATAAATATGAAATCAAAATTGGCAAAGACAATAATATTTGCCCTAGCTTTTATCTTATCAGCGGGAAGCACTTCAGTTGTGGCTCAAAATACTTTTAATGGTGATGCAGAAACTTATGAGTTATTGAAGGCACTTTCAGAATCGAATTTAGCAACAGGTAAGGTACTTTTATTTACAACAACCCACGAGGATATCGCATGGTTGAATGAACCAGAAATTTGTAAAGTAGACCGCGATAAATTGTGGTTGACACCTTACATGGATCGTTTGAAGTCGGATCCCGATTTTAAAATGGATATTGAACAATCTTCAATCGTGATGGAGTATTTGCATAGGCATCCTGAAGAAAAAGAAACCTTCATCAACTTCATTAAAGAAGGAAGAATTTGTATTGGTGGCGCCTATGTTCAAGCTTATGAAGGCATGTATTCTGGGGAGTCATTAGCTAGGCAATTCTACTTTGGTAAAAAGTGGATGAAGGATAATTTAGATGGATATGAGACCAACACTTATTTTAATAATGATGTACCAGCCAGAACAATGCAAATGCCACAATTAGCGAGTAAGGCCGGGGTAACTAATTTTGTTTTTGCCAGACATATAAAAGGCTTGTTTTATTGGGAAGCTCCTGATGGCTCAAAAGTACGCTGCTATAGCCCTGGTAACCACTATATGGATTTTTATAACCTCTTGGCAAAAGAAGAAGCCGAGGGAATAAAAAAAATGGCAACGGATGCAGTTGATTGGTATACGCTGTATAATAATAAAACTAAAAAAAATAGCGTAATGCCTGCCATGCTGAATTATGAATTCATCTGGGACCAAAAACCAGTCGAAAATTGTGTTCCTTTTATTAACAATTGGAATTCTATAAAATATATTGAGGCAGAGGGTAAAAAACGGATTAAAGTCGATTTGCCCCAATTCAATTATGCCACCGCTTCTGAGTTTTTTGAAAAGGCGACAGCAACTACTGACCTGGAGAAAACAATTAAAGGAGAGCGTCCGAACACTTGGGTTTACATACATGGGGCGTCACATCAAAAAGCCCTAAAAGTAAGCAGAGAGGGTGATATTTTGTTAACTCAAGCTGAAAAATTTGCAACGGCAAACGCACTTATTGAAAATTCATTCAAGAAGTATCCGGGATTAGTATTGAATAAAGCATGGGAGGCCAAAATTTACCCAGATCATGGTTGGGGTGGCAAAGGTGGTGATGTTACAGATAATCTATTTCTACAGAAGTTTCTTTTTGCGAGATCAGAAGCTGAAAAAGTATTAGATCAGTCAATAAAAGCTATAGCAGGTAAGATTGAGTTTGATAAAAAAAATGGCACCCCAATTGTTGTTTTTAATAGCTTGAGTTGGGAACTTACAGGTCCTGTAAGTTTTAGCATAAATTTTGATCCTAAAGAAGCTAAAAATATACAATTGGTCACTGAAAAAGGTACTAATGTACCTGTACAATTATCGGATGTAAAATATGATTCTAATGGATTTTTACAATCTGCTGTTGTGAATTATATTGCTGAGAAGCTCCCTTCCATAGGATACAAAACTTTTTATTTAAAATCAGCAACTCAACAAGATATTAAGGTAGCCAAAAATACCAAGAACATCTATGAGAATGCATTCTATAAAGTAAGATTTGGTAATGGAGGTTTGGAAAGCATTTTTGATAAAGCCTTAGGAAAAGAATTGATAAATACGGATACATTTAAAGCCGGTGAGATATTCGCCATGCATTCTGAAGGTAACGGTGCTGGGGAGTTTTCTGAAGTACAACAACCAGATTTAAGCTTTTTTGATAAACTGGGAATTGGAACCACAAATTGGAAAATTGACGAGGAAGGCACTGTGTATACCTCATACAAAATGAGGCAGAAGATGAAAGAAGCCGTTGTTGAGATGAAAATTACTTTTTTCAACACTACAAAGAAAATAGATTTTGATGTTGATATTTTAAATTGGGACGGGGTGCTTTATAGAGAATTTAGAATGGCATTTCCTTTAAACATGAATAATGGTGAAGTAACCTATGAAGTCCCGTTTGGTGCAGTTACCGTTGGTAAAGATGAATTGAAAGGAAATGGAGGTGAGTTCTATAATACCCCAGTGCGTGAAATCCATCCTAGAGCTATTGAGAACTGGATGTCCGCCAGTAATTCGGATTATGGCGTGACCATAAGTTCAAGCGTTGTTACTGCAGATTGGATGAATCCTGCCGATTCTTTAAGCACACAAACGATTTTGCAACCCATTCTTTTGGCCTCTAGAAAAAGTTGCCATTGGGAAGGCAATGAGTACCATCAGACCGGCGACCATCATTTTTCCTTTAGTTTAACATCCCATGCTAGAGGCTGGAAAAATGGGCAACGTTTTGGTAAGCAAGCGAATGAAAGACCAAAAGTCGTGGTGGATCCAATTTCGTATAAGGAAGCCATATTACCGGAACAGCTCAGCTTTTTTAGCACAGATAAAGATAATTTGATTATCTCGACCGTAAAAAAAGCTGAAGATGATCAAAGCACCATCATTAGACTTTACGACACGGATGGTACAGATGTCGATGCATCCATCTCAGTATTTAAACCGATCAGGAAGGTACAACTGACCAATTTAATAGAGGAACCAATCAAAGAAATACCAATAGAAAATCAAAAAATTCAACTAAAAGTGGGGCACAACGCCATAGAGACCATTAAAATTGAATAGTGGAAAATTATAAATAAGGATTAAAATATGAAAAGGCGAAATTTTATAAGGATTACTGGAAGTAGTGGGTTGTTGATTTGCAGCACAGGAACAATGTTTGCTTTCGATGGCTTAACCGAATTTGGTAGAGGAGAAGATCTTAAGCAGCAATCCATTAAAGCCTTTAAGCGCTTTGAAGAGGTTTGGGACTTTAAAGATTTCTGGAAACGTGGAAACACTTTTGATGCCTGCCTTGTATTCGTAGGGGCACTACAGCAACGTTGGCCAGATGATCCGCAAGTAGAAGCCATTCAAAAGAAGGTAGGTCAAATGCTGGAAGAAAACCTAGCTTTTTTTAATACGTACGATCCAGGAGAACTTTGGGCGGATGACTTTGGCTGGTGGGGACTAATGGCCCTCAACGCCCGTAAGCACCTACAGAAGATTGGGAATAGAGACCTTGCCGACAAATACTTGAAACTTTCAACCGATCTATGTTGGGAGTATAAGAAGAAAACGGCCTACGATTATACCGATACGGCCAAACCTGTTCCACATGGGTGTAGAAATGGCGATGCAAATGGCTCCAACTTAGGAGTAAAAAACACGGTAACAAACGTGCTGTTGTTTTTACTTTCAACACGTATATACCGACTTTCATTAAAAGAAAACATAGGTGATAATGATAAATATTTAGATATGGCCTACCGCCAATGGCTATGGTTTGATGAGTGGTTTAAGCTGGATGAATACCAATATTTAAAAGAGTTAACCAGTTCAGGGGCATTGGTGCAGGAGCGACCCATGGCATTTTTTGAAGGCTCAAGTTATCAAGAAAAAATACACCCGCCATGGGCCGAAGGCTGGGTTTGGACGGGGGATCAAGGGATGTTAGTAGCTGCATTGACAGATATGCTGTCAATTAAGAACGAATTGGCTAGCTATTTTACCAGAAGCAACATAAACCCGCAGTTTGATATAAAAGCTTATGAAATAAAATTAACTGGATTAATAAAACAACTTGGGAAAGGAGTAAAGGATGCACTCGTTGGAAATGTTGATGGTATTATTCGTGAGGCTCCCTGCTTATCAAGTTTTGGTTCAGAACATGGTGGGGACTACCTCGCCGGTCGCGGAATTATGATGAGGTATTTAGGGAATGAAGAAGAAAGAGCACTTATAGATGTTGATTTGACCGATAATATTAAGAAAACGGTAAACGCCATTTGGGTAACACGTGATATCTCAAATAACCAGTTCCAACCTGAATTTACCTCGTTGGAGAATGATAGCATTTACGTAGAACAGTTTAGAGCGCTATGGGGACTAGCGGATGACGTCCATAAATGGGATCTAGAAAGAATGATTGAGCAACACAGAAATGGGGTTTGCCAAGCCGTAGGATTGGATGTTCTAGGTGCCGTCCTTCGTTTAAATTAAGTTACAATAAGTATAAACCACCGTAGATGCCATGACAATAGCGTTCAATAA
>Ga0307486_1001138_pt1 | contig 21257 bp, 21 predicted proteins | sample CBIW02metaG_FD_203663 | JGI IMG/M metagenome (GOLD analysis project Ga0307486, IMG submission 203663) | Sea-ice brine microbial communities from Beaufort Sea near Barrow, Alaska, United States - CBIW 0.2 | ecosystem: Environmental > Aquatic > Marine > Coastal | place: USA: Alaska | collected...
CATCTTTATCAGATGAAGGTAGATCTAATTCAAAATTCAGCTATCAGTTTTGCGGTTTGTGTAGATAACCGGTTCAACAACCTTGAGAGGCTAATTCAACATTTAAAAGCCCGGTTTAAAGTAGAATTTGTTACCGGAGTGTGCTTGTACACAATCAGGCATTTTGACGATCAGGCATTAAAAACCCTTGAGAAAGGCAAGGAAATTTTACTAAAACAGGTTACCCAAAATACGGTTCAATTGATTACCAGGACCTGAAATACTAGTCTAGATTTCAATTCGCTATCTTTACTTAAAACCTAAACTGACATCCATGGGAATTGTAACCGCAAAAGAAGTAGCCAAAGTGATGAACCTTGAAAAGTTGGGATCTTTAGGCACTGCAATTGGATGGATTGTCCTGCGGACCACTAAACTTTCTACCCTTAACAAAGAATATGACAAACGGAAAAACCTCAGGGGAGTTGAATTTATAAATTCAATATTAAAGGGTTTTGAAATTGATTTTGAAATTCCGCCTGAAGATTTAAAACGCATTCCCAAAACCGGCCCTTTTATTGTGATTGCCAACCATCCCCTGGGAGGAATTGACGGGATGATCTTGATGAAAATCGTTCTAGAACAGCGCCCGGATTTTAAGGTATTAGCTAACTTCCTGTTATCCAGACTAGAACCTTTGGAACCATATATAATGCCCGTCAACCCATTTGAGGATCACAAAGCAGCAAAATCCAGTTTAGGAGGTATCAAACAAGCCATTTCTCACTTAAAAGACGGTGGTGTTCTTGGAATCTTTCCGGCCGGGGAGGTTTCCACTTTCAGGGATGAAAGAACAATTGTAGACAAACCCTGGGAACTTGCGGCCATGAAGTTGATCCAAAAAGCAAATGTACCGGTGATCCCCATTTATTTCCATGCCAGGAACAGCCCCTTTTTCTATCGTTTGGCCGGTTTAAGCGATGCGCTGCGCACGGCGAGACTTCCCGGGGAAGTGCTCTCCCAGAAAAAGCGCAAAATAAAGGTGCGAATTGGAAATGGCATTTCCCCTGAAGACCAGGCCAAAACTCCAAATTTGGAAGCTTTTACCGCAATTTTACGCCGAAAAACATATATGTTGGCTAATTCTTTTGAAAAAAAAAGACTTATTGACAAGCTTCCAAAAAGTTTGAAATTGCCGAAAACCCCCAAGAAAATTGCATTGGAAACGAATAAAAAACTAATGCTGGCTGAAATTGAAACCTGCAGGATTCTCGACAAGCGGTTATTGGGGAGCAAGAACTATGAAGTGTTCCTTGCAAAAAAGGAAATAATCCCAAATATTGTTAACGAGATAGGCCGGCTTCGGGAAATCACCTTCAGGGAAATTGGCGAAGGCACGAATAACGCGGTGGATCTGGATAAATTTGACGACTATTATTATCATTTATTCCTGTGGGACAATGAGGCAAAAAAAATTGCCGGAGCCTACAGGATGGGAATGGGAGCCGAAATTTATGAAAAATATGGCATTGATGGGTTTTATCTTCAGGACTTGTTCCGCTTTGAGCCAGAATTACACAGTATGATGAGCCAGTCCATTGAAATGGGAAGGGCTTTTATAATCAAGGAATATCAGCAAAAGCCTATGCCCTTATTTTTGCTTTGGAAAGGAATTGTTCATTTTACACTGCGGTTTTCAGAACATAAATATTTAATTGGAGGAGTAAGCATCAGCAATAAATTTTCGAATTTCTCCAAATCACTGATGATCGAATTTATGAAATCCAATTATTACGATCCGTACGTCGCACAATTTATAAGACCTAAAAAGGAGTTTAAAGTAAAATTGAACGATGCCGACAAGGATTTTGTTTTTGATGAGAGCAAAGCCGATATGAACAAATTTGACAAGATCATTGATGAAATTGAACCGGGCAGTCTGCGAATGCCGGTATTGATCAAAAAATACATCAAACAAAATGCCCGCGTGATCGCTTTTAATGTAGATCCGCTTTTTAACAATGCCGTAGATGGGCTGATGTATATTCGCATAGCCGATTTGCCGGAAAGCACGGTTAAACCTGTTATGGAGGAACTTCAAATAGAAATGGAACAAAAAGCGAATCATTCCTGAAATTCCTTCTTAATAATGATTTGTTAATTTCATGTTATTCCGGGAATTGCGTTGGGAAATGGCGAATTTCATCTTTATATTTCGCAAAATAAAAATCTGAATATGGAAAAGATATTAATTGTAGGTGCTACCGGACAAACCGGGAAACGAGTGATCGAGATTTTAAACAATTCAAAGAGTTTTGAGCCTGTCGCGATGATTCGTGATGAGGAACAAAAGGAGGAATTTGACGATATGGATGTGAAATGGGTGCTTGCCGATCTTGAAAAAGATGTCGATCACGCCTTAAAAGGAATAGACAAGGTTATTTTTGCCGCAGGCTCCGGAGGAAGCACCGGGGACGATAAAACGCTGGCTGTAGATCAGGAAGGTGCCATAAAAATGATAGATGCCGCTAAAAAGGCAAAGGTCAAAAAATTCATTATGCTAAGTTCAATGGGAGCAGATGATCCTTCAAAACACAAAAAACTTGAGTCCTACTTAGCCGCCAAGAAAAAAGCCGATGAATACTTAATTGCAAGCGGCGTGCCTTATACCATTGTCCGGCCCGGTACCTTAAACGACGATTTAGGTCTTGCCAAAGTTAAACTTGCGGAAAAACTGAATGAAAAAGGAGAGATCTCCAGGGACGATGTAGCATTCATATTGGCTATGAGTCTGGCAGATCCTTTGGTAAATAATAAAACTTTTGAAGCTCTGGAAGGAAAAAAACCAATTAAAGCTTCATTGATCGAATTGAGCAGATAACGGGGAATTTTAATCCAAGACAACAACAAAATGAAACCATTGCTCAAAGAGCTTCGCCCGGGAATAAAAGTGTGTATTGTTCAGAAACAGGATCAGCGCACAGGAAAAATTACCGAAGGAACCGTGGCTAATATTCTTACCAAATCCTCTTCCCATCCACATGGGATAAAAGTGCGATTGACCACAGGAGAAGTGGGAAGGGTAGAAAAATTATTGGAAACGGAGATCTGATAATTAGGTTTCATTTATTAGGTTCTGTTTTAGAATGTTTTAGAAACACAAAATTGCAAATAAAACCCTTTTGTGGTTTCTTTTGACCTTTGGTACTTCATAAAAATATAGGGGCTAACGCCCAGTTCATATTATCCATTGCCCCTGACTGAAGTCAGGGGCAATGGATAATATTTTTTAATCCTTCCGGAGTTTTAAACTCTTGAAGGGTTTTTCAATTCAGGATTGGTGATCTTTATGGCAATAATAACATCAGTTAGAATACACGGATTATCGCGCCTAAGGCTCTAAGTTCCAACAAAAAAACTTTGTGATCCTTTGTGTTCCTGATGTCTTTGTAGTTAAAGAAGGAAACTTACTATAAATTATTCCAAATTCCCTTTCCCGAATTTTTCTATAATCTTGGAAGCGATCGTATCTGCCAGTTTTTGATGAGATTCTACCGTCCAGCCGGCAATATGGGGAGTGAGTATCACATTCTCCAGAAAGATCAATTCCTGAAGCGGTACGGGAACCTTCTTTTCAGAAAACAGGGTTTCAAAGGAGGCTTTTTCATATTCCAATACATCAAGGCCGGCACCCAGGATTTTACCTTCTATCAATGCCGAAACCAAATCTTCTGTAACCACCGAGTTTCCACGGGCGGTATTGAGAAACCAAAAAGGTTTTCTAAAACCCCTTATAAAATCGGCATTTACCATTTTATCTGTTTGCGGAGTCCAGGGAGTATGTAGGCTCACTACATCCACTTTTTGCTTAAATTTATCCAAATCCATCTGAGTGGCATATTCATCTCCTACATCCTCTTTGATGTCGTAACACACTACCTCAACATCAAATCCAAGGAGTTTTTTCGCAAATGATCTTCCCATATTTCCGTAGCCTACAATTCCCACGGTTTTTCCCTCCAGTTCTATTCCCCGATTTGCTTCCCGGTGCCAAAGCCCCTGCCGTACCTCACGGTCGGCTTTGTTGAGTTTGTTCATTAAAGAAAGCAACATTCCCAGGCTGTGTTCCCCAACCGCATTTCGGTTTCCTTCCGGTGCTGAAAAGAGCGCGATTCCGCGTTTTTCGGCAGTATCAACATCGATGCTTTCCAGGCCCGCTCCTACCCTTCCTATAAATTTCAGATTGGGTGCAGCATCCAGAAATTCCTTATCGATATTAAACCGGCTCCGGATCACGATCCCGTCAAATAAATGTTGATTTTTGAGGATCTCTTCCTTGCTTTGGTTGTAGGCTTCAATATTTTGGTGTCCCGCCTGCTCCAGTTTTTGGATCAGGTGCGGGTGGTTGCTGTCTGCGTGAAGAATTATCATCGCTTTTTAAATTTTTGGGTAATCAGTTATTGTTAAGGAACTTTCAATATTTCCGGTGTGCTTTACAGAGCATTTTTCAAAGAGCAGGATGTGCACTTCTTCATCATTCTTAGTCATCGGACAATGTTTCACGCCTTTTGGCACCACGATAATTTCTCCTTGCCGGACTGTTTCAGTACTATTTTCAAACTGCATATAAAGGATCCCCTTTAACACCTGAAAAAGTTCATCTTCCTCATCGTGCTGATGCCACACAAAACTCCCTTTTATTTTCGCAAGCAATACCTGCATATCATTGACAACCGCTATTTGATGCGGATGCCAGTGCTGACTGAATTTGGTCAATTTCTGTTTTGGATCGATCGCTTTCATTCTCAATCTTATCTTCTTTCAATGATTCTAAATTTCTGATATTTTCGCATTCCGGAACAGAAATAAATTGGCGGGATTAAAACCCCAACATCAATTTGGCAATAGTAAAATAAATGAGGATCCCGCAAATATCGTTGCTGGTTGTAATAAAAGGGCCTGTGGCCATAGCCGGGTCTATTCCCATCTTATCCAGGGCTATAGGCACGAAAGTTCCTATCAGGGAAGCTATAAGGATAACCGAAACAAGTGATATCCCGATTGTCAACCCAAAGATCGTATCGAATCCAAGCAAAAAGGTCCCTCCAATTGCCAGGATAATAGCTAAAACAATTCCGTTGAAGAGGCTTAATGTTATTTCTTTGAGCAATCGTTTGAATAAAGAGCCTTTCAGGGTTTTATTGGCAAGTCCCTGCAATATTATGGCTGAAGATTGAACCCCTACATTTCCTGCCATCGCTGCGATTAAAGGCACAAAAAAGAACAAAGCACTGTGTTTCTGCATCGCACCATCAAAGGTGCCCAGAACTGAAACACTTACAAATCCGCCGAACAGGGCAAGAATAAGCCAGGGTAATCGGGCGCGGGTAAGTTTCCAGATGCTGTCATCGGCTTCCACATCTTCAGAGATACCGGCCGCCATTTGATAATCCTTTTCGGCTTCATCCTTGATAAAATCCACAATATCATCAATGGTAATTCGTCCCACCAAACGGTTCATCTCATCTACCACGGGAATGGCCTCCAGGTCATATTTTTGCATGATCCTGGCAACTTCTTCCGCGGGCGTGTGCACATTTACATAATCCACCTTTGGAATGTAAACATCGCTTATATTGGCTTTGCTGGGAGCCGTGAGCAGGTCTTTTAAAGATAGCCGGCCTTTCAATTTATTTTTATCGTCCACTACATAAATAGAATGCACGCGGGTCACATTTTCGGCCTGGGCACGCATCTCCGTCATACATCCGGTAACACTCCAATTTTCGTTGACCTTTACCATCTCTTTTGCCATAAGTCCCCCCGCAGAATCCTCGTCATAACGCAGCAGTTCCACAATATTTTCGGCATGTTCCTCATCCAGAATATGAGATATGACCTTTTGTTGGCGCTCTTCGGAAAGTTCAGAAATAATATCGGCCGCGTCATCAGAATCCATCTCTTCCAGTTCCTCGGCGATTTCCTTAGAGGACAGATTATCCAGAATGCGTTCCCGGACATCTTCTTCCAATTCCATCAAGGCTTCAGAAGTGGTTTCGCTGTCCAGTAATTTTACTATATAGGTAGCCTCTTCCAGATCGATCTCCGTGAGAATTTCGGCGATATCGGCAGGGTGGATCTCCTCCAAATGCAACAGTAATTCCTTATCGTTTTTTTGTTCAATAAGGAGTTCTATCTTCTGTACTAATTCATCACTTAGTTGAAATTGCATGCTGTTGGATTTTTAATGTCAGGTCAATAAATTGTTCTGTGCTAAGTTGTTCCGGACGCTTATCAAAAATAGGATCTTCCCTAAGATCATCGGGCAATTGAAATGATTTTAAACTATTCCGAAGGGTTTTCCGGCGATGCATAAAAGCAGCCTTCACCACCCTGAAAAAGAGTGCTTCATCACAGGGCAAAGAGAAATCCTCCTTCCGCTTTAATCTAATAACTCCTCCTTCCACTTTGGGCGGGGGATTAAAAACCTCTGTAGGAACGGTAAATAAATAGGTGACTTCATAAAAAGCCTGGGTCAATATCGAAAGGATGCCATAGGTTTTATTCCCGTGAGGAGCAGCGATGCGCTGGGCCACTTCTTTCTGGAACATCCCTGAAAATTCGGGGATCTCGGTCCTGTTTTCCAGAGCCTTAAAAACAATTTGAGTTGAAATATTATAAGGAAAATTGCCTATAATGGCAAAAGGTTCCCCATTAAAAATATCCTTGAAATCGTATTTTAAAAAATCCTGCTGATGCACCTTCCCATGCAGTTCCGGGAAATTCTCATGGAGGTAGATCACACTTTCGGGATCTATTTCTATCACGTGGAGGTTCGTGTCCTTTTTGATCAAATACTTGGTTAAGACCCCCATTCCCGGGCCTATTTCCAGCACATTTTTATAACCGGAATAGCTTATGGAATCGGCTATTTTTTGTGCTACATTTTCATCTGTGAGAAAATGTTGTCCTAAATATTTTTTTGCTCTTACCGAACCGTCACCTGTGCTAGCTTTCCCTTTATAGGGCGTATATTTTTTACTGCCTTTGCTCATTTCTCGTCATTTTACCCTGATACAAGGCGTTTTATTGTTCGCTTACAATTTCAAGTTCTGTCCTGAAGGCTACAAATAATCCCTCAAAAGGCTTGGCTTTCGCCCTTAATCGTGCTGCATCTTCCTCATAATACCTCAACAACATTTCCTTGTTTTTGGTGGTGTATTGCACTGAATATGTCATACCGCCCATTTCCTCTTCCACCATCACCCTTGACATCAGGGCTTTGGTGAATTTTCCGGTGGCCATCATTTCCGGGATATGTTCGTTTTTCATCCATTCCAGCCACTTTTCATGTATGCCTTCCTGAATATTGATGGTTACGTTGTAAATGTACATAAGTAAGTCTCTTATTAAATCCTTCCCCAAAATAAGGGAATGCTATTTTTAATTCCTGATAATTTTCTTCTTCCCTCGGAAAGTGTTTTGCAAGCTTTATTCAATGGTATCTCCCCGCAACATCCTGTATTTTTTTCTAGCGTCTACAAAGTAAATACTATCGGGATGATTAAAGATGATTTGCTCATAAAAATCCCTGGCTTTTTCAGGTTGTTGCATTTTATTGTTATAAAGTTCGGCCAGGAGAAAGGTAGCGTTATCTGATAAAATATCCTTGCCGTAAAATTGCAGGATCTTTAAATAATTTTCTTCAGCCTTCCCCCAATTCCCTTCTACCTCAAACAATCCCGCTTGTTTGAGCAGCGCTTCATCTTCAACCTTTTCGCCTTTGTGTTTGGTCAAAATTTCATCCAGAACAGCGATCGCTTCCTGGTTTTTGTTCTGAAATGATAACAGATCGGCACGGGCATATAATTTTAAGGCGGTTTGGGTTGAATCTTCCAAAGCATTTTCCTGAATGAGCAAACTCAATTCCATGGCATCATTCGCAATAAGTTGGGTGGCAGATGCTTTTAAAACATCCAACTGGGTTTTTGCCCATTCAAAATCCCCCTTGTAATAACTGGTTTTTGCAACCTTAAACCGGGCTTCCTGTGCAACTTCATTATTTTTTACCATGTTCTGGATCTGTGAATAATAAATAAGCGCTTGGTTGAATTTTTGATCTAGCACCAAAATATCCGCAAGTAGCATTTTAACCCCGGCGAGTTCAAAATTATTGGTGGTTTTACCTGATAGTTCCTGCAGTAAATCTAGAGCCGACTGGATCTTTCCTTGTTTAAAAGCCAGAAAATTGGCGTAATCCATTTGCAATTGCAAGGTTTCCATACCGGTGCCGAATTGCTGAAACAACGCCTGAAAATCTTTATCGATCTCTCCGAAATCTGATTTTCCTGCCGTATCTATCTTCATCCCCATCAACAATTGATTTGCCTGTAGAAGAATATTTCCTGAAGGGCTTTCTTCAATTATAAAAGAGAGGATCTCTTTGGCTGTTTTAATATCTCCCCCGGCTCTTGTGACCACGGTGAGTTGAATAATAGGCTGTAAATCCTGATCATTTCGCCTGTAAATCGCTTTTTCCTGTGCAAATGCCTTGTCAAATTCCTTTTGCTGCACAAACAACCACCCCAAAAGTTCGTTATAGATCAAGCCCTGATTTTGCTGAAGCCGCTGCAATAATAATTTTCTAAGCACCAAATTGGCAGGATTGGAAGCGTCTTCAAAAATGTAGCGCTCAAATTCCCTGATAAGGTTAAATCTTATTTCCGGATCCGTATCTATCAAATCCAGGTAAGACCTAAACATTTCCTCAAGTTTCCCCTGTTCCCCGTAAATTCTGGCCAGGTGAAGATCGTACTTCATCTCGGGATTGAATTTGATGCCGATCTGATAAGCACGGACAGCATAATCCAAAAGGCTGTATTTTTCAAAACCCTGTGCTACGGCATATGTGTGAATGGGGTTGTTTTCAAGAGCTTCCAGTGCCTGCTCATAGTATTTTTGCGCGGGATCTGTTTTTTTCTGCAATTCTGAATTGTGTCCTAATTCAATCAGGATATTCGGGCTATTTGAGGAATTGTTCAATTTGTCAAGCAGTAAAGCTTCAGCAGACTGGAAATCTTCTAATTGCTGATAAGAAGTGATCATTCCGAAGAAAATATTGAAATTTCCGGGGTTTTCTTTTAACAGATCCCTGTAAGTATTCAGGGCTTTTTCATATTCCCCCTGTTCCAGATAGTTTTGCGCCAATTGCTCAGTCTGCGCAAAGAGACCGGAACTGGCTAATAAACAAAAGACTATATATATGAAAAAACGCATGTTATAAAGATAATAAAAATTCAAGGTTCAAGATTCAAAGTTCATAGTTTGTAGTTTTCAATTCCACTTTTTCACCTCAGTCTTCGGTCTTCCTACTTTTTTTTAATTCGTACTTCTAACTTCTTTTCCTCTTTTCCCGGTTTCTCTCAAAGCGCGTAAAGAAAAAAACGCAAAGAGCGCAAAAGTGATTCTTTGCATTCTTTGCGTAAAATAATTATTTCTTTTTATTTTTTTTACTTCGTACTTCTAACCTCTAATTTATAATATCAAAACCAGTATAAGGTATCAATACATCAGGGATCTTAATTCCTTCAGGAGTTTGGTAATTCTCAAGGATCCCTGCCAATACACGAGGTAAGGCCAGGGCGCTTCCGTTTAAAGTATGAACTAATTGCTTATTCCCATCTTTATCTTTATACCTGAGTTTCAAGCGATTCGCCTGGAAAGTTTCGAAATTTGAGACTGAACTTATTTCCAGCCAACGATCCTGCGCGGTGGAAAAAACCTCAAAATCGAAGGTCAATGCTGCAGTGAACCCAAGATCGCCGCCACATAAGCGAAGGATCCTGTATGGCAATTTCAGTTCCCGCAACAATTCTTTAATGTGCTCTACCATCTTGTCCAGGGCCGCATAGGAATTTTCAGGTTTTTCTACGCGTACCAGTTCCACTTTATCAAATTGGTGCAAACGGTTCAACCCGCGAACATGGGCGCCGTAAGAGCCAGCTTCACGTCTAAAACAAGGCGTATAGCCTGTACAGGAAATGGGCAGTTCATTTTCATTTAACATTTGATCCCGGAACATATTGGTCATTGGAACCTCAGCCGTAGGGATCAGGTACAGATCGTCCATTCCCACGTGGTACATTTGCCCTTCTTTATCCGGTAATTGTCCGGTGCCAAAACCAGATGCTTCATTCACCAAAAGCGGTAACTGGTATTCGTTGTATCCGGAATTTGCCGCCTTATCCAGAAAGTAAGCGATAAGCGCGCGTTGAATTCTAGCTCCTTTTCCCTTATAAACAGGAAATCCGGCGCCGGTAATTTTGTTGCCCAGTTCAAAATCTATGATGTCGTATTTTTTTGCCAGTTCCCAGTGTGGCAGAGAACCTTCGGGAAGAACGGGAATATCCCCTTCTTTGAAGATCTCCACGTTATCATCTTCAGTGGAACCGGAAGGAACCAAGTCATGAGGCACGTTGGGAATGGTATATAAAAGCTTGTCCAACTCCTGGATGGTATTGTTCAATTCATCAGAAAAGGCTTTTGAAGTCTCCTTCAGTTTAGCCGATTTCCCTTTTAAAATAGCCGCTTTTTGCTGTTCCCCGTTTTTAAACATGGTCCCGATCTCTTTGGACAGCTGGTTGGATTCGGCCAGGGTTTCATCCAATTTAGATTGTGTGGAGCGGCGGGTTTCATCGAGTTTCAAAACATCGTTCAGGATGTTTTCAGCATCGAAATTTCTTTTTTTAAAAGCCTGTATATAGGCTTCTTTATGCGCTCTGATATTGCTTACTTGTAACATTTGGCCAAATAATTTTTAGTAAGCGACAAATGTAATGAAAGCCTGTAAAAATATCAGTCTAATTTTGAAGGTAATATCCAGTGGTGACCCATCAGGGCGTAATAGTACAACATCCCGTTACCGGGAAGGGGTTGTAAAAGATCAAATCCTGAACACCAACAGGGCACTGTTGTCAATTTGGGCAAATAACCACTTGTTAAGCATAGTTATCTTTGATGAATCGTTCAGAAAAAGCTTTATCCTGTTTTAATGCCGCTTTTAAATCCTCTATAGAATCAAAATTCTTTTCGTCCCGGATCCTTGTAAGCATTTCAATTTGCAGTTTTTCTCCGTATAAATCCATATCCGGCATAAAGAAATTGGTCTCAATGGTTTTTTCTGTTCCGCCTACCGTTGGATTGGTGCCAATACTCATCATCCCGTAAACAAGCTTGTCATCAATTTTGGAACGCACCACATAAACGCCATTTTTAGGGATCAGCTTGTAGTCTTCTACAATCTTCAGATTAGCCGTGGGGAACCCGAATTTTTTTCCCAATTCTTTGCCTTTTACAACTGTTCCGGTAAGGACAAAGGGATGCTGCAAATAGGTATTGGCTTTTTCCACTTCTCCGGCCAGCAAGGCTGTTCTGATCTTTGTAGAACTTACCGCCACATCTTCTATGTCCTTTTCACTGATCTCCTCCACCTCAAAATCAAATTGCTTCCCGAATTCCTTCAAAGTATCGATATTGGCAGTCCTGTTTCTGCCAAAACGATGATCGTAGCCTATAATGATCTTTTTCGCATTGAGTTTGTTCACTAGAATGTCCCTGACAAATTCCAAAGCGCTAAGCCTTGAAAAATGGTATGTAAAGGGATGAATTATAAGGTGATCTATCCCCGATTTTTCCAGGATCTGCTTTCTCTCTTCAATGGTATTTATGAGTTTTATATCGCTGTCTTTTTGCAAAACCATTCGCGGATGGGGAAAAAAGGTAAAGATTACCGATTCCAGATTGCTCATTTTGGCTTCATTTACCAGTCGTTCGATAATTTTTTGATGACCGGCATGCACTCCGTCAAAAGTTCCTATGGTAACTACGGTGGGATGGTCGCTTTTAAAAGTGTGTGCTCCTTTATGTTCTTTCAAGAGAAAATTATTTGCCGTTAAAAGTATTCATTGTATTGTTGATTCCCGCGGTTCCAAAAGATTTTATGAGTTCACGGGATTTTTCAAGGCGTTCGGCCATCAGTTTTTCTTCTTCTTCCGTCCATTCCCCTAAAACGTAATCAATTTGGTTTCCTTTGGAAAACTCACCGCTAATTCCAAACCTGAAGCGGTTGTAATTGGCAGTATTTAAATGCGCCTGCACGTCCTTTAATCCGTTATGCCCGCCATCACTTCCTTTTGTTTTTATCCGAATGGCGCCAAACTCTAAATTCAGATCATCGGTAACTATCAATAAGTTCTCCAACGGGATCTTTTCTTTGGTAAGCCAGTACAGGACAGCTTTTCCGCTCAGATTCATAAAAGTGCTCGGTTTGAGAAGGGTAAAGGTGCGGCCTTTAAACCGAAAGCTCGCTACATCACCCAATTTTTGGGTGCTAAAGCTTACCGCTTCCTTTTCGGCCAAATAATCCAGGACCTTAAATCCGATATTGTGCCTGGTGTGGTGATATTTGGGGCCGATATTTCCAAGTCCCACAATCAAAAATTTTTTCATAGGATCTTCTTCCTCCCGGGGTTTTTTCTTGCTCAATATTCTTCCAAAGAAAGCCAGCATAAGTTTAATTTTGGTAAAAATAAAAAAAGCATCCCAAATCCCGACGTTAATCGGGGAGGAATGCTTTTAAATTTAGTTAAAAAAGAATTATTATTCTTTTCCTTCTTCTTCAGATTCGCTAGCCGGAACATCTCCTGCTACTTCTTCTTCTTCCGGTTCAAGTTCTGCAATCAGGTTACGTGATGTTTTCACCTGACAGATCACTGTGTTATCGGGATGTTGAATTACAAAAGCTTTATCTTCGGCTGCAGTAACATAAAGTTTATTACCAATTTTAAGGTTGGTAACATCTGCTATGATAAACTCGGGCAAATTCCCGGGAAGACCTTTTACTTTCAGGCGGCGTAAGTTATAACGCAATACCCCTCCGTTTTTAACTCCACGAGCCACACCTTTTGTGTGAATAGGAATTTGCATGATGATTTCTTTATCGTCAAATATCTGATAAAAATCTACGTGCAGAATTTTGTCGCTTACTGGGTGAAACTGGATATCCTGAAGCACGGCGTTAAACTTCTCGCCTCCTTCAATTTCCAGAACCACGGTATGCACATCGGCAGTATACACCAATGGTTTAAATGCAGCTTCATCAGCTACAAAATGTAATGGTTTACCCCCTCCGTATAATACGCAAGGAACCTTACCAGCATTACGTACGGCTTTAGTTGCCTTTTTGCCGACGCTTTCTCTTTTAGATCCGTTGATCGTGAGTGATTTCATTTTTTAAAAATTTTAGGCTGCAAAGATGCGGCTTTTTTCCCAGATTTTAAACCTCTGGGTATGAAATATTTTTGAGCACAGAATTCATTAATTCGATCCTCATGCAAAGTGGGTTGATTTGTTGGATCGTCAATTTGGCTTTTTGAATTTATGCCCCCTATGCATCAAAACTTTGGAAAAGCACAAGATAGGATTGACAGACAGCTTAAAAGAAAAAATGGCAGAATCAAAAAATGTTGATTTGTAAAAAACATTACTATTAGACCCATACGTACAGTGGTGTGAGCGCACTCGGTCAGTTTAGTGAATTTTTCTCGTTTTTACCACAGTTCTTTGTTGGTGGTTGCCATTATTTATGAAATGATTAATATTACTTGTGCAAAGGCATCTAAACCTTTATTATATCAAACCAGCCTTGAAAAGCGTGCGTTTGAATAAGGAAAATCAACACCCATGGCAAAAGCTGTAATGAGGCCCCCGATCATTGCAGACATGATAGTCTCCCATCCAAAATCAGAGGTGATAACTACAACATCAATGTGAATGAGGGTCATGATGATGCCTATAAGCACTGATAAGATTGCCGTCCATTGATATAACCTGAGTCCTTTTACGATAGGCGTTTGCACCTCGCCCCTGTATGCTTCTTCCACAAAGCGGCCAATCCCGGTCAAAATTAAATAAAGGCCAAAAATAAAGGGTGGTGAAAAATTATTGTACCAAAGTGATAATAAAATGAACCCAACCAAAAAGAGCCACAGCATGGAATAAAGTGGCGTTGGATGAAGCAGTTCTCCTTTTAAATGTGAAATGCCACAAACGCGTGAACGGGGATGAAAATATTTAATACCAATATCTGGGTTGGCAACTTTGCTGCCATGGCAACAACCGTTTACCAAACAACGAAAGCGGCCAATGCCTTGTACCCAAGGCATAACTACCGAGATCACACCTATAATGATCCACACATTGAAACCCATGACCCATACGGCAAGGCTGGCAAAAATAATGCCTACCAGGGCGCCATAATAGCCAAAGGGCCTTTTCAATTTCTCAGATCCTTCAATGATCTGTGCCCAAAGTGCTGAAAACACGATAACAATAAAAGCAAAAATTAGAATGGCCCAGGCGTAAGCGTCACCAACCAATATTCCGGCAAGTAAAATACCCAGAAAGGTGCCAGAACCAACATAGAAGCCGTGATTGATCACCCTTATTTTGCCAAATACCCATTCTTGCCAGGAATTAGCTGTTTTTTCGGCTCCTTTCCTTAAAAAATTCCAGATATGAAAGTAATTGTATGCCAACAGGAATATAATGATAGAACTGCTTAGATGAAGCACTGCAGAACGACTGAAAGTTAATCGTATACTTATAAGTGCGACAGCTATCATACTAAATAAAAAGCCTAACTGTTTTGATTGCTTGAAAATAGACCTGACGGAGATCAATATTAAAAAGATGGGAACAAAATAGACAAATCCATGCTGAAATGGAAGATACTGTGCACCTAAGCCCGGATATAACAATGCCGTGAAAGTGGAAATACATACTGCAATGATGTTTGTAATTGTCCAGGTGCGTAACAGATCTTTATTTTTGATGACAAAAGCTGTTGCTATTATAAATAGCACACTCAATAAAGGCAAAGTTTGATTTTCAATATTTATGGGCAAAACCAACTGTTTTCCTATAATAGCAGCCTTATTTCCAACCAATCGAGCAATGATGAAATTAGCTAAAAACAAAGGTGCTGCTACCCAAAACAAAGATACGAGCCAGGCTCTTGTACTGGCTGGTTCCTTTATTTTTGCCGGAATATCCAAAATGGTACTAATGGACTCATTTGGAAATCTTTTTTTCAGATAAATGGCTTCATATCCCATCACCAGAGCGACCATGGCAAGGATGGTGATTGGGGTTACCAACCAAAGACCACTTGCAGACTTGGTTAAAATAAAATATCCTACCATTAAAATGCCGAATCCCCAATATATGGGATGTCTGAAAAGATGGTATGGCCCATTTGTTACAAATCTTCGGGGAGGATAAGCATTCATGGGCAAGCCTTTGCCATATTTTTTTAAAGAATACATGGCCCATGCCATAAGTAAAACACCAAAAATAATTAGAACGTAACCTGCTAAAGGTGATTCAATTGCAGGGAAGGTTATAAGGTCTTCTGTATATTTTGCCCAAAGCCATAGCACCACGGGTAGAATAATGAGAAAGGTGATGGCATATAGTGTTTTGTTGATTTGAGTTGTGGTTTTATTCATTTCGTTCGCATCTTAAAGAAAAAAATCAGCATTGAAAAAATTAAAAAAACCAATCCGTATAATATACCATTCACAGTGGCAGCGGCAGCAGAATAATCTGTTACTGCCGTAATAATGGCAGTTTGGGACGGAAAATAAGCAGGGAGGAATTTTATGATGATTTGATTTTGCGCTTCGGCATAAAATAAAGGATTCTGCAACCAGCCTACATCAATATTTACGAGTAGCACTATCATTAATATGCCTTCCAATTCCGCTTTTATCAGGCTGCCAACTGCCAATCCATAACTTCCGTAGACGAAGCCTATAAGCACTAAACCCAAGATGAACCTACCTAGGTGATCAATGCTGTAAAAAGCATTGGTAAGCACTCCTACATATACAGCGATCATCACGATCACCAAAAAAAGCGCCAGCAAAATGGAAATTAATAACTCAATGGGATGATAGCCACAAATAATGAGCCTGCGGTTTACATCATTATTTTTTTGAATAAGATTTAGCGCTAAAAATGAAACCAGAAACCCGGATGAGGCCACGGCGAAAAAAATGAAGGAAATACCCTTTTCACTTATATTTATAAATACGTCATCGTCCAATGAGGCCAATTGGAAAGGAAGCATTCTATCAGAGGTAGTAAACTCGACAATAGTCAGGAAAAATGCCGGGATTATCAAAAGCAAAACAATCACGATCTTTTGACGAACGAGCATCCTCAAAATCATTGATAAGCCTGTTATGATCTTATTCACCGTCATACTAAAATTCCATTTTCAAGTTCATAAATACGGTCAAGTCTTTCCTTTTCACTAAGCAAATGCGTTACAATAAGAATGGCACAACCACGATTTTTAAGCTGATTGGTATAATCCCAAAACCTCTGATAGGTATCCCAGTCAAAGCCATTGTAGGGTTCATCAAGTATCAGTAAGTCGGGCTCATGAAGAAGCGCGATGGAGAGGTTGAGTTTTTGTTGGGTGCCACTGCTCAAATTGACAATTTTTTCTTGTTGGTATTTCTTATAGTTGAAGTGATTTAGCAATTCTTCAGATCGCTTCTTCGATTGCTCGTTGCCAATACCATAAGCTATTGAGAAGTATATGAAATGCTCTTGTACGGTTAAATGTGGGAAGAGCACTGCTCTTTGGGGGCAATAGCCTATACTGCCATTCCTGATAATTGCTCCTTGGTCAGCACTTCGTACGCCCACAATAATCTCCATTAAAACAGACTTGCCGGAGCCATTTTCGCCCACAATGCCCGTAATAGAGCCTGCCTCCAGTTGAAACGAGATATCCTTCAAAACTTTATTCCTTCCAAAGGATTTAGCGATATGTTCTGAATTTAATATCATTACTACTGAGCATTAAAATTTACCCATTCATGGATAGCCATGCCTTGCGTAACCTTACCCCCGTTTTTTTGAAATTCACCTTTACTTAACCACTTATGACTGTGAGCCATTAAAAAATTAGCAGGCATCAACTTGTTGAATCCGGGGAGGTGACGCAAAAGCGTATGCGCTACTTGAAATATTTTTTTTTCAGATTCCAATACAACACCGCGATCAAGCTTCAGCAAGAAATTCTTTTCCGGTGATGAGATGTGATCATCTTCAATACTACAATTAATTATTTTTTCACCATTAAGCCATAACCATTGCTGTTTATTTTCTTTTCGCAGTTCGATCCAAACCATCGTATCATGAAGTGAATGGAATCTTCCCCAACGCAGATCGTTCATTGGGATATGCCATGGAGGGGTAGTGAGGATCAATTGTTCAGCGTAGCCCTTCCCTTCAATGATCTTGTCCTCAATTTTTAGTTGCACTTTCGAGGCAGGCTGAAAACAGTTCCAGTCAAGATAACCATCATCAGCATCAAATAACCGGGCCTGAAGGGGATTAGCAACAGATTCCCAGCTTCCGGACACTTTAAATTCAACATCATGCCAGGTGATCAATTTGCCTTTTTTCTCAGGGACTTGCACATTTCGAAAATGTGAGCTTATCTTAACACCGCTTTCGGGATCGTAGTGTATCCAACTTGCATAATGAACCGCGATGCCTTTCCAGGATAATTTTGCGGCATAAAAGATCATGGTCTCACCGTTGTTCCCTATAAAATCGAGAAACCATTTACTAAGATGAAAATTATATCTTCCCATTTGCGGTTAACTGTTTTCGGTTTCTGAAATAATTTTTTTAAAAACTTTCTTTGCCGGAAATTCATAGACCAGCGTAAAGGTCCATCTTGCCAAAAGGGAAAAATTACCTTCATGTAATCTGCGATGATGTTCTTCAAGGAGTTGCAAGCCATCTTTAGCACGTTGACGCATCCATTTTTTTATTTTCAAAGAAGAAGGATCGTTAAGATCTTCCTGAGAAATATCAAATTGCATACAATCTTCCTGAGAAATGTTTACATAGCCGGCAGCCAGATCGGCTTCAATATCTTCAATATCATATTGGTACCGACATGCTACCCCGAGAGGTTCTAATAGCTCATACATTTCAGGGTCATCCTTAAAGACCTTCAAGGTGGCTCTTATGGTTCCTCTTATATCCAGCAAATGAAAATGGTGCATTAATTCCTTTTTAGAAAAAATGATCATTTTGCCCCTCCGCTTTGCGTCAAAGTGCAACGAATTCAAGATGTCTTCCGTTTCCGCCTGAAAATCTTCACCAAAGCTTTCTGCCAATTCAAAACAAAAGAGCATCAAATAATCTACTTCATCTATTGGATTTATGGGGTTTTTAGAGAACCTGATTTTATGAGATATATAATCGCTTTCATCGAGATATCCTTCAGGTAAGGGCGCATCGCCGTCTACTATATCATCAAGAAAACGCATTAAAACATAATAAGATTCCAGGAATTCACCCCTGATGGGTGCAAAAGCGGCATATTTGAAAAAGCGCAGATAACGTAAAAAAGCGCGGTATTTCCAACCTCTTGTTTTGAGCATATGCTTAAATACCCGATTACGCATTTGGGCATATATTTTTTTGTCTCCGATCGTCAAAACAATATATTTAAGAATTTAAAGAACTGCTAATCGTTTAGGTGTCCTTTTTATTACCAACACCGGGTTTGAAACCGCAATCTTCCACTGTTTGTCAATTAGTTTAAAGTTACTAAAATTTTCCTGTTTACAACAATTAAGCAATTTGCTATATTAAGTGTAAGGCGTTCACGTTTGGCCCTAACGGCCACACAGCTTGCCCCGATGGATATCGGGGCAAGCTGTGTTATTATGTGCAGATTTTATATAGTTATTATTTATCGATTTCCATATAATCAAATACCAAATTCACCATTGCATTGACACCTGTGACAAACCCACTTTCATCAATGAAAAAGTCTGGAGTGTGATGAGGCGCAGAGGTCTTTGGATCCTGGCCTTTAGGCAAACCACCTATATAAAAATACAATCCCGGAACCTCATTAGAGAAAAATGAAAAATCCTCTGCTCCAGTTTCTGCAGGGACCAATATAACATTGGATTCTCCAGCAGATTTTTTTAAGGATGGTAGCATTTTTGCGGTTAATTCCAGGTTATTAAAAGTAACGGGGTAATGACTGGAATAAGGAAGCTCAACAATGGCCTCGGCTCCATTTGCTTCAGCAGTTTTAGTCGCGATTTGGCGAATACGTTCAAAGATCAATTTCTCATCAGAAGCACTTAAAGTCCTTACAGTACCTAACATCTCAACCTTTTCAGGAATAATATTGGAACGATTTCCTCCATTTATTGAACCAATGGTTATTACGGCCGCATTTTCTGTAATATTCACATTACGGCTAATTATGGTTTGAAGATTGTTTATAATTTGAGCAGAGGTCACAATTGGATCAACCGAAGACCAAGGTTCTGCACCATGGGAAGATTTCCCATTTACTGTTATTTTCATATCTCCAACTCCCGCAAACATTCCACCTGGACGATATGTGATTTTCCCAACTTCCAATTGCGCATTAATATGAAGTCCAAAAATAACATCAACTTTTGGATTGTTCAACGCCCCTTCCTTTACCATGAGTTCGGCACCACCTTCTTCCCCTTTAGGAGCGCCTTCTTCAGCAGGTTGAAAAATAAATTTAACCGTTCCTTTTAAATCTTTTTGCATTCCTGACAAAATTTCTGCTACACCCATTAGAATTGCTACGTGAGAATCGTGACCACAGGCATGCATAACACTGGTTTCATTTCCGTTGTAAATGGTTTTCACTTTGGACGCAAAAGGAACAGGAGTTCGTTCTAATACTGGTAAAGCATCCATATCTGCCCGTAAAGCTATTACAGGACCTGGGAGACTCCCTTTTAGAATACCTATAACACCGGTTACACCAACATTAGTTATTACTTCCATGCCAAGAGACTCTAGATGCTTTGCTACCAATGCTGCGGTTCGAACTTCTCGATTACCCAATTCAGGATTTTGATGAAAATCCCTTCGCCAGTCTATCACCTTCTGCTCTATTCCATTTACTTTAGTTTGAATTTCGTTTTGGATACCATTTGACTGGGCATTTAAATTTAGATGAGTTAAAAGAATGGTCAATACGAGCAATAGGTGTGTGTTTTTCATTTTATTTCTGGTTTTGGTTGTTTAATTAAAAATTTAATAAGTCTTAATTTTGTGTTTTTAGATTGAGTGCTGCCAATTTGCACACAACGGTCTTGGTTACCCAATCAGCGTGGAGTAGAGACGCTCCCGATAGCTATCGGGAGCGTCGGCTTAGTTGGTTTTTACTTGGTCCCTAAAATAGCACTTTTCACCCAATTGCCCGATATTTGCGCTTAACCGACTTGTTGTTGCGCGTTGCTATAGTTCAAATTTTTCTAAAAACATTGAATTCCTTTTTCTTTGATACCAATCATTAAAAACCAATTCCAATTCATTTACCTCAAAATTTCCAAACTCATAATTTTTATATTTCTTAATAACTTCTAAAAATTCTTTTTTATCCTGAAGTTCATTTCGGAATCTTATTATGGTTGAATGTGCAGTCTGAATTGTATATCTTTTATCAATGGATTGCTCCAAATTAGTATTCTTAAAACTTGTTCTTAAGTTGTTTCTCAGATTATTTAACATCTCATTTTTTGGAAAACCTTGAATCATTATTCCTGAGTCGGACGCTGTAATACCTTGAAATTTTATGGAGAATTTGTCAAGTTCTTTTATACTCTTTCTTATCAATTTAATGTAGTCAAAAATTGAAATTTGATCTAATTGAAAACCTTCATAACACGATATTATAGACATAACTGTGATATGAATGTCTGAATTGGGATAATAGTATTGAGATGAATCTATTTGCTTTAATTCTTGCGAAATTAACTGAATTTGTTTTTTAATATATTCGGGAGGTCTTATCAATAAGGTTATTCCGAATCTTTTATCATTTGGTGAATCAATTAATGAATCCGTTTGATAGTCACCATTTTCTATTTTTATAATTGACGTTTTATAAAGTTCGTTATAATTTTCAGTCAGATTCATTTCTTCTTCTCTCAATTTTCAAGCAATGCCCACAACGGTTTGTATAAGAATAGTAGCGGATTGCAAGGTACAGACCTTTTGTTACCGGAAAACAAATATGTCCGGTTTTCGGCAAATAAGGATGTACTAAAAATGGAAAATAAGGATGTATGATTTTGAGTCCAATTTAGGTTAATTTTCTTTAGTAGCAAATATGGTTTTCC
>Ga0307486_1001139_pt1 | contig 21254 bp, 19 predicted proteins | sample CBIW02metaG_FD_203663 | JGI IMG/M metagenome (GOLD analysis project Ga0307486, IMG submission 203663) | Sea-ice brine microbial communities from Beaufort Sea near Barrow, Alaska, United States - CBIW 0.2 | ecosystem: Environmental > Aquatic > Marine > Coastal | place: USA: Alaska | collected...
CCAACGCGCACTCGTGTTTTACGAGCGAGCCGCCGAGGTCGCGCATTCGGAACAGCGCCGCCACGAGACCCGCGCGGTTATCGATGGTCTGCTGCGCAACCTGGACGCGGACTGGCGCAAGGTGGTCGAGGTGGAGATGCGCTACGAGGACGACAGCACCGAGTACGTCCACATCAAGCTCGACGTCGAGGCTTCACGCAAGTTCACGGACGCGGTTCAGTTCCGCATCGTCAGCACGGAGTGCTCATCGGAGCGGAGCACCCACAGGACCTGGGTGATCTTCAAACCTGCGTGGTCTTCACACCTGAGTAATCGACAGGCCTGCGTTGCGGGCGCGGACGCTAGGAAGGGAGGCCGCCGTTGAGCAGGATGCTGCCGCCGATCGCGATCGCGACTGCCCCCACGAAGATGAAGACGATGGTGGCGCGCCCGATGCGCCGTCCTGACGGCTGCGATCCGGACGCGTCTCGCTGACTCGCTTGGCGCCGCGACTGTGGGGGAGCGTAAGACGGTGGCGTCCTGGGGTGCGGTTCAGAGGACTCTTGCGCGAGTGAACCAGCCTCGCTGACCGTGGTGTGCATGGGATCCGCGCTGATGGGCGGCGTGGGTGCCGCGGGCGGCGCCGCGGACGGAGCTGGCGCGGTTCTCTCTGTCCACTGGGCCCCATCCCAGTACCGCTGGAGCGCTGGCTGTTCCGGATCGATGTACCAACCCGCCTGTGGCTGTGAGACGTCTGACATGTTGCCCCCCTCAACGCCTTATTTTCTCGACCATAGCCCCTCGATGCGGGGGTTCAAAACAGTGTGTGACCAATACGCCGTAAGTTGCGTCGCTACCAAGACGCGACTGCGCGCACCGGTGACGTTGCGAGTCCCACGAAGTTGAGGGGCGTCGCAGTGAAGAGGAACCCGCTTCGGGGCAACTCGGCAAGCCCTCGTAGGTGCTCCACCACGGGGATTCCCGCAGCGAGCAACGCGGTGTGGGCGGGGCGCTCGCCGCCCTCGGTTGAGTCGATGTTGACCGCGTCGATGCCCACGATCGCCGCGCCGCCAGCGACCAACGCGTCGGCCGCATCTGCCGTGAGGTGCGGGTGTGCGCCCAGGTATTCCGGCGTGCCAAATTTACTGTCCCAGCCGGTGCGGACCAGCACGGCCTTGCCGCGCACGTCTAAGCCAGCCACGGCATCGGCGTCGAGTACGCGGCTCGATCCCCACGGCGCGTCGATGACGATTCCCGGTACGTTGACCAGCCTCTCCAGAGGGATTGACGCGATGTCCGCTCCGTCCTCGAAGCGGTGCAGCGGCGCGTCCAGGTAGGTGCCTGTGCCACCGAGCATGTCGAGGTGCGAGAACGCGAAGCTGGTTCCGGGAGCGTAGTTCTCGCGGGTATCGGCGTGACTTTTCCAAAAGCCGATGCGCGGCCCGGGTAGGCCGGGAATGGTCACGGCGCCGTCCGCAATGCGGTGGCTGAGGTCTGCGATAGGCATGGCCCGATGCTAGCGCCAGCCGGGTGGCGCGGTAAGCGTGGGCTCGGGCAGCCGTGGGAGACTTGACGCCATGACCGACCCTCACGCCGACCTTGCACTTGGCGGCCTCAGCCTCGACGAGGCCGAACGCGAAATTTACAGCCACATCCTGTCGCGCAACCCGGAGCACGACTTTGAACCCACTTTGGATCGCGTAAGCGAGGCCGTTGAGCTGCTGGGAGACCCACAGCACGCCTACAAGGTGGTCCACCTGACTGGCACTAACGGCAAGACGTCTACCGCCCGCATGATCGAGTCCGTGGTGCGCGAGCACGGGTTGCGCACCGGGTTGTTCACGTCGCCGCACCTGACGAGCGTGCGCGAGCGGATCCAGATCGACGGGGAGTCCATCGCGCAGGACGAGTTCGTGCGACTGTGGCAAGAGGTCGCCCCCATTGTGCACATGGTAGACACCCGTTCTGGCGCTCGCGGAGGGCCACGAATGAGCTTCTTCGAGGTGCTGACGGTGCTCGCCTTCGCGGCATTTGCGGATGCCCCGATTGACGTCGCGGTCATTGAGGTGGGCATGGGCGGAGTATGGGACGCGACGAACGTCGCGAACGGCCAAGTGTCGGTCATCTCGGGAATTTCGATGGACCACCAGCAGTGGCTGGGCAACGACCTGGCGAGCATCGCCGCGGAAAAGTCCGGCATCATCAAGCCTGGTGCGACCGTCGTCATCGCCGAGCAGTCCGAGACGGTGGTGCCGGTGCTCACCGCGGCGGCCGCCGAGCGCGAGGCGCGGACGCTGTGGGAAGGAGACGCAATGGAGCTCGTGGATCGCCAGCCGGGAGTGGGCGGTCAGCTCGTGACCCTGCGCACGCCGGCCGCGCGCTATGAGGACCTTTTTGTGCCCCTTTACGGCGACTACCAGGCGCACAACGCCCTCCTCGCCGTGGTCGCGGTGGAGGCACTGATCGCCGACGGTGGGGAGTTGTCCGCGCTGAATGGGGAGAGGCTGGAGGCGGGATTCGCCGCCGTGACCTCACCCGGTCGTCTCGAGGCCGTCCGCACCTCACCCATGATCTTGGTGGACGCCGCACACAACCCAGCCGGAATCGAAGCGCTCGTGGGGGCGATCGAGGAGTCGTTCGCTTTCGAAGCGCTCGTGGGAGTCGTGGGAATCCTGGCAGATAAGGACGCCGAGGGCATTCTCGCTGGGCTGGAGCCGCTGCTCGATGAGGTCGTGATCACCGCATCGGCTTCCGCGAGAGCTATCCCCGTGGATGAGCTTGCCGCGATCGCCATCGAGCTGTTCGGCGAGGACCGTGTGCGCACGTCTTCGTCGCTGCCCGATGCGCTTGACCAGGCCGTGCAACTGGCCGAGGCCGAGCATGACATGGGCGCCGGCGTGCTCGTGGTTGGTTCGGTCACGGTGATCGCTGAGGCGCGAGTGTTACTGGGCGCAGACAAGCGCAAGGGAACGGGACGGGCCCGATGACCGCCTCGGCCGCAGCAGAGCCGGAAGGCGCACCCAAGCCCCAGCGCCCCGCGACGCTCACCTTTACCCAGGCGGTGCTCGGGCTGCAGGTGCTTGCCGCGTTTTTCGCGACACTGGCGAGCTGGGGTCTGTCCCGCACGACCGAGGTGTCTCTGTCGGCGGGATGGATTTGGGCGGGCGGCGCCGTGTTGATGGTGGCGCTGTTTTATGTGGCTGGTAAGCAGAAGTCAAAGTGGGGGCGGATCGCGGGCTGGGTGCTACAGGTTCCGTTGATCGTCGCAGGACTGGTCGTCCCTGCTATTGCATTCATCGGCGTGATGTTCTTGGTGCTGTGGATCATGGGGCTACGCATCGGCGGTCGGATTGATCGTGAGCGCGCCGAACGCCTCGAAGCGGAGGGTACGGCTACAGTCGGGGGCACGCGGGATGCTAGCTCGACTCCCGTCGATAACGAGGCCGGCCCACTAGGGGAGTGACGATGAGCGCGTTCATGTGGAAGATGGCAGGCGCGCTGGTGGTGGCCCTCATCGGCATGGCAATGCTCTTTTGGGCGCTCGAAAGCACGTCGCTGATCGCATTGGCCGATGGCGGGGACGCTGAGACCGCGCGCGCGCCCTTCTCCGTCTACGTCATGCTGTTCTTAGGCCTCATTTTCATCAGCCTCTCGGTGTTCTACGCCGCGGCCAGATGGTCAAGTTTCTTGGGCGAGAACCCGCAGACCAAGCAGCTTCCCGTGTGGGTGGCGCTCGCAATAGGGGTGGTCGCGGGCGGGGCATTGCTGGTGGCAATCGCGACTCACGCTGCATGGCTCCGCGAGCAGGATCCGGTACCCATGAAGGTGAATGACGGGCTGATCCTGTTTCAGGTGATGATGTCGGCGTTGCTGCTCCTTACCCTGGTGCTGGTAGGGGTGCGCTGGGCGCCCGGCTACAAACGGCAGGTCAGCGAGGCGTAGGCGCCGCGGACCCTCGAAGCGTGCTGGCCCGGCATTTCTGCGTGTCCCTGACCTTCGGTTCTCGATGGTGGGCTCGCCGTGCGTGTCCCTGACCTCCGGTTCTCGATGGTGGGCTCGCTCTGCGTGTCCCTGACCTCCGGTTGGCCGCCACCCTTGGGCGGCTAGTAGGCTCGCCGCATGACTGAGCGCACTCTAATTCTTGTCAAGCCCGATGGGGTCCGCCGCGGACTCTCAGGGGAAATCCTGCGACGCGTCGAGGCCAAGGGCTACACCCTGGTTGCTGTCGACCTACGCAAAGCGACTCCGGACCTGCTCGCGCAGCACTACGAGGAGCACGTGGGCAAGCCGTTCTATGAGCCGCTCGTCGAGTTCATGATGGAGGGGCCCACGCTCGCGGTGATTGCCGAGGGCAACGGCGTGATCGAGGGCTTCCGCTCGCTCGCGGGAACCACCAATCCCACTTCGGCGGCACCCGGCACTATTCGTGGCGACCTGGGCCGTGACTGGGGTCTGAAGGTCATGCAGAATCTGGTGCACGGCTCGGACTCGGCGGAGAGCTCGGCGCGCGAGATCGGGATCTGGTTCCCCCACCTCTAGTTGGTTCCCAGACCTCTCGCGGATAGCGGTACTCCGCCGCCGATGCTTACGCCCTGGTGGCCGCGGCACATGCTCTTCGTGCGTGCCCAAGCGCCCCTGGGTCCGTTCATGCATTGGTTTCCCCTAGGCTGACTCACGTGTATCTCAAGACGCTGACGCTCCGAGGGTTTAAGTCCTTCGCGTCCGCTACCACGCTCGAGTTCGAGCCAGGCGTCACGTGCGTCGTGGGTCCCAATGGGTCGGGTAAGTCCAACGTCGTCGACGCGCTCGCGTGGGTGATGGGGGAGCAGGGGGCTAAGACCCTACGCGGCGGCAAGATGGAGGACGTCATCTTCGCCGGCACCTCCGGCCGCGCGCCGCTGGGCCGCGCTGAAGTGGCACTCACGATCGACAATACTGATGGCGCGCTGCCCATTGAGTACACCGAGGTCACGATTAGCCGGACGCTGTTCCGTTCCGGTGGCTCCGAATACGCGATCAATGGGTCGTCATGCCGGCTGCTGGACATTCAGGACCTGTTGAGCGACTCGGGCCTGGGCCGCGAGATGCATGTGATTGTTGGCCAAGGTCAACTCGACGCCGTGCTGCGCGCCACCCCCGAAGAACGTCGCCACTTCATCGAGGAGGCGGCCGGCATCCTTAAGCATCGCAAGCGCAAGGACAAGGCGCTGCGCAAGCTCGATGCGATGCAGGGCAACCTCACTCGCGTCCAGGACCTGACGGGGGAGATCCGTCGTCAGTTGGGCCCGCTCGGTAGGCAAGCGGAGACCGCGCGGCAGGCGCAGACCATTCAGGCCGATGCTCGCGATGCCAAGTCGCGCCTGCTTGCTGACGACCTGTTCCAGATGGGCAACGCGCTCGACCAAGAGCGGGCCGACGAGACCGCACTCCTTGAGCGCCGTGCGGCGGTTGAGCAGTCACTTACCGAGATGCGTGGCAGGCTCGCCGAACTTGAACGCGCGTCCGCAGAGGCGACTCCCGCCCTCACCAAGGCCAACGACACGTACTACCGACTCAGCTCGATTCGGGAGAGGCTACGCAACCTCGCGGCCCTCGCAGAAGAACGAGTACGCATGCTGGGCTCGACACTCGATCACTCGCCGCCCACGGACCTAGTGGACCTGGACGAACAGCTTGCGCGGGCGCGCGCTGCGGGCGCCGAGCTCGCGGCGGAAGTCGCCTCCGCGGAGACCGCGCTCACGCACGCAGAGGCCGGACGCACGGACGCTGAGACGGTTGCCGAGGCCTCCGAGCGTCACCTGGCCAACCTTCTTCGCTCTGTGGCGGACCGCCGCGAGGGCGTGGCACGCATCGCCGGCGACGTGGCAGCACGGCGCTCACGAGTCGAGGCCGCGGAGGCAGAGATTGGCCGCCTCAACGAGGCGCTCGCGGCGGCGCTTAAGCGCGGGACTGACGCGACTCAGGAGTTCCAGCACCTCGAGACGTCCGTCGCGTCGGTGGAGGACGGCGAGGAGGACCTCGACGAAGCCCACGAGTCCGCCACCGAGGAGTGGGAGGACGCCAAGAGCGCGCTGAGTGACCTCAAGGACAAACTCAATACCGCCATGCGCCAGCGCGACACCTGGGCCGCGAAGGCCGAGGCGCTAGAGCTTTCCCTGGCGCGCAAGGATGGGGCGGGTGCGCTGCTGGGCGCGAACGTGCGGGCGGTGCAAGGCACCGTCGCCGCGCAGATTGAGGTTCACGCGGACGCCGAGGACGCGATTGCGGCGGCCATGGGACCTCTCGCGGACGCCCTGGCGGTGGGCTCCGTGGAGGACGCGGTCGACTCGATCCGCTGGCTGCGCGACGAGGACGCCGGGCGCGCCCGGTTCGTCGTCGCTGACCCCGGTGCCGTAGTCGCCAATCCAGACATCACGCTCCCGGAAGGCGCCGCGTGGGCATCGGACCTGGTCAGCGGGGCTGCGGGCATCGTCGACACGGTGCGTGCGTTGGTTTCCGGGGTGGTGGTGGTTGACGACTTAGCCGCCGCGCGCACTGTCGTCAACCAGTTTCCGGAGGTGACGGCCGCTACCCGACGCGGCGACATCCTCGGCTCGCGCAACGCCTCGGGAGGCGCCGGTGATGCGCCGTCCGTGCTGCACCTGCAGGCCGCGCTTGATGAGGCGAAGTCCAATCGTGATGCCGCGACGGTAGTGGTCGAGGCGACCCAGTTCGAGACCCGAGCAGCCGAGGAGCGCGAGTCCGCGGCGCGCACGCACCACAGCATCACCATGGAGCGACTCAACGAGTCCGACGCCCGCATGGCCGCGGTCGCCGAGCAGCTAGGCCACTTTGGCGCGCAGGCGCGTGCGGCCAAGGGTGAGGCCGAGCGGCTCACCGTGCAACTCGAGCAGGCGGCAGTCCGCATCGCGGGCGATCAAAGCGAGCTGTCGAGCCTTACAGAGCGGCTCACGGCGGCCCAGGCTGAGCCCGAGCAGACCGAGACAAACACAGTGAGTGCCCAAGCGCAGCGCGATTCGCACGCGCAGGACGCGGTGGCGGCGCGTGCCCGTGAGACCGAGGCCCGGCTCGCGCTGCGCACCTCGGAGGAACGTACGCGTGCCTTGACCGCCCGAGCCGAGTCGCTCGAGCGTGCAGCCACGGCTGAGCGGGACGCCCGTGCCCGTGCCGAGGAAGCGTCCAAGCGCCGCGAGCGTCAGGCGCAGGCCGCGCGCGAGGTCATCGAGGGCGCACAGCAGGCGCTATCGCAAATCGATGTGTCGGTACAGCGTGCGGACGATGCTCGCGCGGCTGCCGAGCAGGCGCGCACCGAACGCTCGGGGCAGCTGTCTGATGTGCGCCGGGGTGTCGAGGAGTACGCCGAGGAGTACCGACGGCTCACCGATGACGCCCACAAGGACGAGGTGGCACGCGCGCAACAAAAGGTGCGACTCGAGCAGCTCGAGCAGCGTGCGATCGACGAGCTTGGTGTGGATCCAACCCAGCTCATCGCCGAGTTCGGCCCCCACCTGGAAGTTCCCGTTGTCGGCGAGAGTACCGATGGCGAGAGTACCGATGGTGACAGTACCGATGGTGCCGATGCTGATAGTGACGGCGCAGACGGTAAGCAACGCGCCGCAAATCGGGTCGATGCCATTGCCTCGGATACCTCCGCATCGGGCGTGCCCTACGTCCGCGCCAGCCAAGAGAAACGGCTGCGAAGGGCCGAACGTGCGATGAACCAGCTGGGCCGGGTGAACCCGCTGGCGTTAGAAGAATTTGCCGCGCTCGAGGAGCGGCATAAATTCCTCACCGATCAGCTCGCGGACGTCAAGAAGTCTCGCGGAGACCTCATGGAAATTGTGCGCGAGATCGACGAGCGGGTGGAGCAGATCTTTGTCGAGGCGTTCAATGACACGGCCGCGCAGTTCGAGCTCATTTTCCCGCGCCTGTTCCCGGGCGGAGAGGGCAAACTGGTGCTCACCGACCCCGCAAACATGCTTACCACTGGCCTCGAGGTTGAGGCGCGACCGGCTGGCAAAAAGGTCAAGCGGCTGTCGCTACTTTCCGGCGGCGAGCGATCGCTCACCGCGGTCGCCATGCTCGTGTCGATCTTCAAAGCACGTCCCAGCCCGTTCTACGTCATGGACGAGGTTGAGGCGGCGCTCGACGACGTCAACTTAGGCAGACTGTTGGAGATTTTCACCGAGCTTCAAGAGGACAGTCAGCTGATTGTGATTACGCATCAGAAGCGCACGATGGAGATTGCGGACGCGCTCTATGGGGTCACGATGCGCGGCGACGGTGTGACCACCGTGATTTCGCAGCGGCTGAAAGAAGCTGACTAATTTCCGTACGCTCGTGGACCGCTAGAAAAATCTGAGCATCAAATTCGCACATTTGTGGACCGCTAGCGGGTGTGAGCTGCGCTCCGAGCCGTCTTTCTAAAAACTTTAGGTAGACTCATTACTGACGCCATCGCAGCCGTCGCCATACACCCTCGCGGGGGGCGGCTCCGGACCGATGGCCTCATGCCATCGATCCAGACGCCACCACTGCGCGCAGGCGATGATCACCACGGTACTTATGGCACCCGCCCGGCCGCGCCTCAATGCGCTGGTTCGAGCTGAGCGCGCGTCCCGTGAGGACATCGCTACGTGACACGGCCTGTGTGCGAATACCTCGCTGCCACCCACATGGGGGGCTTGCGGATCTTCCAATGTCGAGAGACGATTTATCCCTAATAGGTGTTTTACGAAGGAGTGGCAAATGTTCTCGCAGATGACCGGAACGCTCAGCGTGGCGTTCGTTCTTTCCGGCATCATTTTTCTTGCGGCGATTGCGGCCGAGGGCCGCGGCCAGCACCTACTAAGGGTGCTACTGGGCCTCGAGGGGACCCGCGGCAAGGAGCAGATTTTTGCCGATGTCGAGCGAGACGGTAACGACCTGGGGCTCGTGAGCGACATGGCGCGGCTTGAGGAACTCAGCCGCGACACCACCGAGATAGAAGTTGCCGTAGGCATTGCCGCCGAGCTGAAGCACCCGGTTAGCGCCGCCACCGCGTAGGCGTCGGCGTGACGCAGACCGCCCGCACCTGAGACACTGACGCCGTGGATATTTCTTGGATACCTGGTGACCAGGACGTCATCGTCGCCGCGATTACCGGCGTCGCCATCATCGGTGGGGTTGCGGCCTCGCTGTTCGCGAAGACGCGCAACCGCCGCGACCTCGACCATTATGGGACGCCCACCAAGCCACCAGGTGGCTTCGCGACAGGCGAGGACACCCCGGCCGATGCTGACGGCGAGGCTTCGCCCAGCGCCACCTCGCTCGACGCCTCCCTCGAGACTCCCACGCGCGGGGGGGACCTGCCCGAGGACCCCGATTCTCGCTTCGCGCGACTGCGTAGCCGCCTGGGCGGTGGCCTCGGAGTTAGCCTGTTGTCAGTCTTTAGCCGCGGCAAACTCGATGCCAACGCATGGGATGAGCTGGAAGAGACGCTGTTGCTCGCGGATGTGGGGCCCGCCGCGACCGACGAGATCCTTGCCACGCTCAAGTCGCGCTTGACGCGCGAACCCGACGTCGAACCCCGACGCGCTCTTCACGACGCACTCCTGAAGATCGTGGACCCATCGCTCGACCGGTCGCTCGCGTTGGGGACCCCGGGCGCCGGCGACACGACCACCGCGATCGTTGTGGGCGTTAACGGCGTGGGAAAGACGACGACGGTAGGCAAGATCGCGCGAGTACTGGTGGCGGAGCACTACTCGGTGGTGCTGGGCGCCGCAGACACTTTCCGTGCCGCCGCTGCCGATCAACTCGAGACCTGGGGTGCGCGCGTGGGAGTGTCCGTAGTGCGCTCACACAAAGAGGGCGCGGACCCTGCATCGGTGGCATACGAGGCTGCAGACAAGGCGCGTTCCGATGGCACCGACGTGTTGCTGGTGGACACTGCGGGACGGCTCCAGAACAAGGCCGGCCTGATGGACGAGCTGGGCAAAATCGTTCGCGTCGTATCCAAGGTCCGTCCGCCCAGCGAGGTGCTGCTAGTGCTCGACGCAACCACGGGGCAGAACGGATTGAGCCAGGCACGTATCTTTGGCGAAGTGGCGGCGCTGACTGGAATCATCCTGACCAAGATGGACGGCACCGCCAAGGGCGGGATCGTCATCGCAGTCCAGCGAGAGCTCGGGGTGCCGGTCAAGTTCCTGGGACTCGGTGAGGGCGTGGACGACCTCGCTCCATTCGACCCGCAGCAGTTCGTTGACGGACTCCTGGGCGATTAGGCAAAGATAATGACTCAGACACCCGCGAACTGGTACGACGACGGCTCGGGCCGCCTCCGTTATTGGGACGGTTCCGCCTGGACCGACCACTTTGCCGACACGTACGTCCCACCGCTGCCGCCGGCGCCATCCGCACCTGAGGCTGGGTTCGGTCCGGCGCAGTCCACGGCCAACTGGGACTACCAGCCGCAAGCGACCGCACAGGGCGACGGCTTTCCCGCCAACCATGACCACGCTGCTCCACCGACAACCGACGAGCGCGCAGACCTGGGCTACGCGGTACCCGGCGCAGGCGGACAAGATGCTCTCGCAGACCCGTTCGCCGCTGCCCCGCGCCAAGATTCGTACCCCACCACGGCATCGGCGCCAAAGAAGAAACTTCCCGGGTGGGCGCTCGCGCTGATCATTACCGGCATAGTACTTATTGTGGGAGCAGCCGTCGCCATCGCGTTCCTATTCGTGAACGTGGCCAACACCACGAACAACGTGTTCGAAGATGCGGTAAAAGAATTAGACAACGCGACCACGGTTCCCGCCGAGCTCGAGAGCACGTATTGGGAGCTGGATGACGCGTACCGCACCGACTCGTGCTTAGACCTCATGGCAGTTACTACGCAGAACTACCGCGACTCGGTGGGCATCGAGAATGACACGTGTGCGGGGGCCTTCAACCTCTACGAAGACGCGGCGAGCTTCTACGCGTACGTCGAGTCCGGCGAGATCACCGGTGATTCCGCCACCCTCGTAGCGTATGAGTCGTACACGGACGCGGGCCAGGACTTCGGTGATGACGCCTCCTACACCTTGGTGAACGTCGAGGGCGCGTGGCTCTTCGACACGATCGAATTCGACTAGCCGCGCCAACCGAGCCCGCGATCAGTCAGCCCGCACTTAGAGATAGTGCAACCCGCAAAATATGCGCATTCTGACCCCCCGCAACACACCTTTTACCTTGGTGCCCCTCTTGTAACGCTGCGGAAACACGGGGGGCCCGCCCTCGAAACAGTTCTGCGCGAGTCTGTTCTCACTGCTGACCGACCGGTCGGCTATGAGGAGAGAAAACAATGGATTTCGCGCTGGATTCTGGCAACACCGCGTGGATGCTCGTTGCGGCCGCACTCGTTTTGTTGATGACGCCTGGGTTGGCGTTCTTTTACGGCGGTATGGTTCGCACGAAGTCCGTGCTCAACATGATGATGATGAGCTTCAGCTCAATGGCCGTCGTAGGCGTCGTCTGGGTCGTGATCGGCTATGGATTGACATTCGGAAGCGGCACCTTTGGCCTGTGGGGTAACCCCGCCGGCCTCTTTGGCCTCAACTACGTATCCGACTCGGACAGCCTGGCTGCCGGTTCCGGCGTCCCGTTCCTAGTGATGGCCGCCTTCCAGGCAACGTTCGCCATCATCACCGTCGCGCTGATCTCGGGTTCGGTCGCGGACCGCATGAAGTTCGCCTCCTGGATCACGTTCGCTGTCATCTGGGTCATCGTGGTCTACACCGCGGTCGCTCATTCGGTGTGGGGCGACGGCGGCCTCGGCTGGGACAGCAAGTTCACCCCAACTTCACCCATCGACTTCGCGGGTGGAACCGTGGTCCACATCAACGCTGGCGCGGCCGGTCTAGCGCTCGCACTGCTGCTCGGCCTGCGCAAGGGCTTCGGCAAGGTGCCGCTCAAGCCTCACAACATGCCTTTCGTGATGCTCGGTGCCGGCCTGCTGTGGTTCGGCTGGTTCGGCTTCAACGCAGGTTCCGAATTTGCCGCCGATGCGACGGCTGGCCGTGCGTTCCTCAACACGGTGGTCGCCCCCGCGATCGCTATCCTGGGCTGGTTGCTCGTCGAGAAGATTCGCGACGGCAAGGCCACCTCGCTGGGGGCTGCGTCGGGAATCGTCGCCGGTCTGGTGGCTGTCACGCCGGCCGCAGCGTCGGTCGACACCTGGGGCGCCATGGCCATCGGCCTCGTCGCCGGTGTGCTCTGCGCCATGGCTGTTGGCCTCAAATACCGCTTTGGCTACGACGACTCTCTCGATGTCGTAGGCGTCCACCTGGTGGGCGGTCTGGTCGGGACGCTCATGATCGGCCTCGTCGCCAACCTGGACGAGGGCACTACCTGGGCCGGAGTCGGCGACGTAAAGTCGCCCATGAACGGACTGTTCTACGGTGGGGGCTGGGATCAGCTCATCACCCAGGCGATCGTGGCCGGAATCATCGTGGTCTTCTCCTTCGTGGTGACCCTTTTGATCGGCTACCTTATTAAGAAGACCATCGGCCTTCGGGTGACCGAGGAGATCGAGGTCGCAGGTATTGACCTCGCCGAACACGGCGAGACCGCATACGAGGAGGCTAAGTAACTATGAAGCTAGTCACAGCAATCATTCAGCCGCACCGAGTTGACGAGGTCCGCGCGGCCGTCGAGGCCGCCGGAGTCAAGGGCATCACGGTCTCCGAGGCTGCCGGGTACGGCCGCCAAAAGGGCCACACCGAGGTTTACCGCGGTGCGGAATACACGGTCGATCTGGTTCCCAAGACCCGCCTTGAGATCCTCGTAGAGGACGCCGATGCTGCCGTCGTGACGGACGCGATCGTGTCCGCCGCGCAGACCGGCAAGATCGGCGACGGCAAGGTCTGGACGGTCCCAGTTGATGACGTGGCTCGGGTTCGCACCGGCGAGCACGGCACAGACGCGCTGTAGCCGGACTACGCACACGGACGCCGCTATGGGGCTCCACGTTAGCGCAGCTGACGATGACTCACATGCCTGAGGTCCCGCATCCGATGGGGGTGCGGGACCTGGGGCGCGAGCGGCGCGACCTCGCCGCGGACCTTTACCGCCAGCGCGTATCAGGCGATCAGCGGCGCCTCGCGCAGTCTCGCCTGGTGCACATGCGCCTTGCGGAGCACTGGAACCAGGTGACCGGCGCCATCACCCAGGGCGCAATGCTAGGCGCCGTGGGCAGCATCGGCCGCGGTGACGCCGGACCGGAATCCGACCTCGACCTCATCCTTATTCACGACGGGTCCACGTTTTCGCAAGACCAGCTCGCGGACCTCGCCACACGCCTCTGGTACCCAATCTGGGACGCGGGCCTCGAGCTCGACTATTCGATGCGCTCGATCACCCAGTGCCGCCAGGTGGCCTCGAAGGACCTGGCCGCCGCCGCCGGGCTGCTCGACTTGCAGGCCATCGCCGGTGATAAGGCGCTCGCCCAACAGGCGCGCGCCGCGATCTACCAGGACTGGCGATCCGCCGCCCGCAAGCGATTCCCGGAACTCTTGGCCGCGTCGCGCACCCGCGCCGAGCGTCACGGCGAACTCGCGTACCTGATTGAGCCGCATCTCAAGGAATCGCGCGGGGGCCTGCGCGACTGGATGAGCCTCACCGCGTTGTCCGCCACGTGGCTTACCGACAAGCCTCACGGGGCAGTCGACGCCGCCGGAAGCCATCTTCTCGATGTTCGCGACGCCATCCAGACCGTGACCGGGCGGCCCCAAAACGTGCTGGGTCGCCACATCGCGGGTGACGTCGCCGCGCTCCTTGGCGAGGATGACCCCGACGAGGTGTTGGCATCGCTCGCCGAGGCAGGACGCACCATCGCTTTCGCGCTCGACAACACCGAGCGGGGCGCGCGCCGCTCGCTGGAGCGCTCGGGGGTTGGCTCGCGTGCCTGGAAGGCGCGACGCTTCGGCGGCCCCCCGCGCCACCTCCCCGTCGCCACGGGACTGATAGACGTCGACGGCGAACTGGCGCTCGCGCCGGGTTACGACCCTGCGGCCGATGCGCTCCTTCCGTTGCGCGCGGCGGCCACCGCAGCCTCGACCGGGCTGAGGTTCACGCCCAACCTGCTTGCCGCGTTCGAGCGCTGCCCTGACCTGGCCGAGCCCTGGCCCCCCGAGGCGCGCCGCCACCTGCTTGAGTTGCTAAGCGCGGGCTCTCACCTGGCATCCGTGTGGGAAGTGATCGACTTGGCCGGACTGGCCGTGCGGTGGCTCCCCGAGTGGGCGGGGGTGCGCAACCGTCCGCAACGCAGCCCTGTGCATCGCTACACCGTGGACCGACACTCGATCGAGACGGTGGTGCTCGCGGGCAAGGCACGCCGGCAGGTCAAGGACGCCGAGCTGCTGCTACTCGCGGCGTGGCTGCACGACATCGGCAAGCGCACCGGCGCCACCGATCACTCAATGGACGGCGCAGACCTGATCCCGACGATTGCGACGCGACTGGGCCTATCCGAGCCCCAGGCGCACGACATCGAGGTGCTGGTGCGCCAACATTTGACCCTCGCGCACTTCGCTACGACGCGCGACCTAGACGACCCGCGGACGGTCGCGGACCTGATCGCGGCGGTGGAACAGCGGGAGGATCTGCTGGATACCCTGCGTGTCCTCACCGAGGCCGATGCCATGGCCGCTGGCCCAAAGGCGTGGACCGCGTGGCGGGAGGCACTGATCAACGGCCTGTACGAACGCGCCAAGCGGGACTTCGCTCAGGGCGACGTGAGAGCCGAGACCCCGTCCCCAGCATCGGCCGATCTTTTGCCGCTGGCCGTGGACCCGCGGGTGGCTGGGCCGGACATGGTGGACCGTGGGCAGTTGCCGCCCCAGGTAGGCTAGAAACCAGTTATTTTCCGAAAGGGCACCAGTGTTCGCAAACCTCTCCGACCGTCTCACCTCGACCTTCCGCAACCTGCGCGGCAAGGGGCGCCTCTCCGAGGCGGACATCGACGGCACTATTCGCGAGATTCGTCGCGCCCTGCTCGATGCCGACGTCGCCGTCGCCGTGGTGCGCACGTTTACCGGGAACGTCCGTGAGCGGGCTCTCGGGTTGGAGGTCTCGGAGGCGCTCAACCCGGGCCAGCAGGTCGTCAAGATCGTCAACGAGGAGCTCGTAGCGATCCTTGGTGGCGAGACGCGGAACATCAAGTTCGCCAAGACCGGACCCACGGTCATCATGCTCGCGGGTCTGCAGGGCGCAGGTAAGACCACGCTGGCAGGCAAACTCGCCCATTATCTTAAACGCCAGGGGCACACTCCGCTGCTGGTGGCGGCGGACCTTCAGCGACCCAACGCCGTGACCCAGCTCCAGGTGGTCGGCGAGCGTGCCGGCGTGCCCGTGTTCGCGCCCGAACCAGGCGTGACTCGCGAGGGGGAGAAGGAGCGCGGCAACCCCGTCAAGGTCGCCAAGAAGGGCCTCAAGGAGGCGCAGACCAAGCAGCATTCCGTGGTGATCGTCGACACCGCGGGGCGCCTGGGCGTTGACGCCGAACTCATGAAGCAGGCGGGCGACATCCGCAAGGCGATTGAGCCAAACGAGGTGCTGTTCGTCATCGACTCGATGATTGGCCAGGACGCGGTCAACACGGCGCTCGCGTTCCAGCAGGGCGTCGACTTCACCGGCGTGGTGTTGACCAAGCTCGACGGTGACGCCCGCGGCGGTGCTGCGCTTTCGGTGGTCGAGATCACGGGACGCCCCATTATGTTCGCATCTACGGGTGAGAAGCTCGACGAGTTCGAGGTGTTCCACCCCGACCGCATGGCGTCGCGGATCCTCGACATGGGAGACGTGCTTTCCCTGATCGAGCAGGCGGAGAAGGCCTTCGACGAGGACGAATCCAAGCGCATGGCCGACAAGGTGGCCAACGGCGAGGACTTCACCCTCAGCGACTTCCTCAGCCAGATGCAGCAGCTCAAGAACATGGGCTCGATGAAAAAAATGCTGACGATGCTGCCGGGCATGGGGCAGATGCGCGACCAGATCGAAAATTTTGACGAGAGCGAGCTCACGCGCACCGAGGCGATGATTCGCTCGATGACGCCCGCCGAGCGTGAGAACCCCAAGATCCTCAACGGCTCGCGGCGCACGCGCATCGCAAACGGGTCGGGCACCTCGGTCGCGCAGATCAACACCCTGGTCAAGCGGTTCGGCGACGCGCAGCAGATGATGCGCTCCATCAGCAAGGGGGGCGGCATGCCGCAGATGCCCGGTGCAGGTGGCGGCCCCGGAGCCTTTGGTGGCATGCCCGGCGGTAAGAAGTCCCGCGGCAAGCAGGCGCCCCAGCGCAAGGTCAAGGGCAAAAGTGGTAACCCTGCCAAGCGCGCGCAGCAAGAGGCCCAAGGCAAATCTGGTGTGGTCGCGGCGCCGGCGGGCAGCGCATTCGGCCTAGGTGCAGCGCAGCCTCCCAAGGACGTGGACCCAGCGAAACTGAACGCCGACCTCGGCAAGTATCTGGGGCGCTAGGCTCCCGTGTCTCGCCTTCACCTCACCGGAACGATCGTCGTCGATGACCTTACCCAGTACGCCGAGGCGTGGGTGGCGGATGGGCGCATCAGCTTCACGCTGCCCGCTGACTGGAACGATGCGGGGGTGACGGAACTGTCCGGCGTGGCTATCCCCGGACTGGTCGACGTGCACTGCCACATTGGGCTCGATTCCGGTGGGGCGGTAGGGGAGAACCTCGCGCTCAAGCAGGCGATCGTGGACCGCGACGCGGGCACGCTGCTGATCCGCGACGCGGGGTCGCCCATCGACAACTCCTTCATCCAGGACCGCGAGGACCTGCCGCGGTTGCTGAGGGCAGGACGGTTCATCGCTCGCCCCAAGCGTTACCTGCGCGGCTATGCGCGCGAGGTAGAAATCTCCCAGCTGGTCGCGACAGTGGTCGACGAGGCCAGGCGCGGCGACGGTTGGGTGAAGCTCATCGCCGACTGGATCGATCGAGACTGCGGGGATCTGACTCCGCTATGGCCGGCCGAGGTGCTGGCCGACGCCATTGCGGCGGCTCACGACGAGGGCGCCCGCGTCACGGCCCACGCATTCGCCACGGAGAGCATAGGCCCTCTGCTAGACGCGGGAATTGACTGCATCGAGCACGGCACGGGCATGACGCGCGATCACATGGACCGTGCGGCGGCGGCGGGGATCCCGGTGGTGCCGACCCTGCTGCAGGTAGCAAACTTTGCGAACTATGCCGACCAAGGCGAGGCCAAGTTCCCGGCCTACGCCGCGCGCATGCGGCCCATGTACAAGGACCGCTTTGCGCAGGTCCGCGCGTTCCGCGAGGCCGGCCTCACGCTGTTGGTTGGCACCGACGCGGGCGGGACTATTGGCCACGGGGCAATAGCCGAGGAGGCCGCGCTGATGGTCGAGGCTGGCATTCCCGCGCCTGAGGTGGTCGCTGCCGCCTCGTGGTCCGCCCGGAATTTTCTGGGAGCGCAGGGGCTGGCGGAGGGCTCGAGTGCCGACCTGGTGGTGTATCCACGCGACCCCCGCATCGATATTTCCGCACTCCGGGAGCCCCGCGCCGTGGTGTTACGTGGCAACGTGGTGCTGCGCAGCGAGCGAACCGATCGGGACCGCGACGGGACGAGCAATGGGTAGGGATGGCGTGAGCCGTCACCATCCGCGTGCGTTCGGCGCGCGAACCCCATGCATGCCCGAAAGGATCGTATGACCACGCTCGACGTTTCCCGCGACCGCTCCGCCCGTGCCGCCCGCCGTAGCTGGTGGGCCGACGGACTCGAGGCGGCCATGTGGCTGGCGGCGGTCACGGGCATCGCGTTCATGGTTTCGAGCGGCGCGCTCAACACCGTCACGGTCGTCGACTGGTGGAACACACTCGGCCGCGCGATCGGCATTGTTGCCGCCGTCATGATGATGACTCAAGTGTTGCTCGCATCCCGCGCGCCTTGGGTTGAGCGCGCCATCGGGCACGACCGCGCGATCGCGAAGCACACACGCCTGGGCAAGGTGGCAATCCTGTTGATGTTCGTGCACCTGATTCTCATGACTGCCACCAACGCTTCGTATGACGGCCGCTCGTTCCTCGCGCAGACGTTCGCCTGGCACGACTATGGCTGGTTCATGCTGTTCGCGCAGATTGCCGCGGTCAGCTTCCTCCTGGTGCTGGTGACCTCGCTGGCCGCGGTGCGACTGCGGTGGCCCTACGAGCGTTGGCACGCGGTACATCTGCTGGTTTACGTCGGCGTCGCATTTGCGGTTCCTCACCAGTTCCTCGAGGGTTCCACCTTTGTGGGTAAGGGGACGGCGTGGTGGTTCTGGGCCACGCTGTGGACGGTCAGCATCGGTTCGTTTGTGCTCTTCCGTCTCGCGCGCCCGCTGCTACTGGCTCAACGCCACGGGGTCCGCGTCGAGGCCGTCGACACGCTGGCCGACGGGTCTACCTCGGTGACGATGTCCGGACGCGGTCTCGCGCGCCTGCGCGCACACTCGGGGCAGTTCTTTCTCTGGCGGTTCCTCAGCCCGGGCCTGCGTTGGCAGTCGCACCCCTATTCGCTGTCCGCCGCTCCGGGGGATCGCCTGCGCATCACCGTGAAGGCGTCGGGGAACGGTTCTGGGAGCGTCGCGCAGGTGCCCGTTGGCACGCGCGTGGTGATCGAGGGCCCGCTGGGCATCTTCACCCACTCGCGCCGCGCGAAGTCCTCGCTGCTGCTGATTAGTGCCGGAATCGGCATCACTCCTGTGCGCTCTATGTTGGAGGCGGTTGAGCCGGGCGACGACTGCACCGTGGTGGTGCGCGTACGCTCACGCGCTGAGGCGCCGCTGCTCGGTGAGGTCGAGGAACTCGCCGCCGCGCGGGGTGCGACGCTGCATGTGCTTGAGGGAGCGCGCGGTGAGACGTGGGGCACTGTCGAGTCGCCTGCGACGGTCGCGCAGTTTGTCGAGGACCCTGGTGCCACCGACGTCTATGTGTGCGGTCCTCCCGAGTGGGCCGCGGGCGTGGCGGCCGATGCGAGGGCGGCTGGCGTGGCTCCTGACGCCATCCACCGCGAAGAGTTTGGGTGGTAAAGATGAAGGCTTCCAGAAAGCTCATAGTGGGCGGCGCAGCTGTCGTGATTTTGGGTGCAGGCTTCGCGACCGCACCCGGGGCCGCGGTACTCAACCTGGCCGAGCCTGATCCCACGGGCCAACCCGCTGATATGGGTGACGGCGCGGGTTCGGCGCCCGACGCATCGGCCGGGCCAAGTGCGTCGGCCGGGGCCAGTGCATCGGCGGTGCCCGGCGCATCCGCCGGTGCGTCAAAGGACGGTACGTTCCCAGGGCCCGTCATCACGAACATTCGCGGCGACTACCAGTTACAAATAGTCGTCAAGGGCGGGACGGTCACTGACGTGCAGTTCCTCACGGCGGGCACCGAGGCGGCGCAATCCGTTTCGGTCAACGCGATGGCATTACCCATTTTGCGCGAGCGCATTCTGGAGGCCCAGGACTGGGACGTTGACTATGTCAGCGGCTCCTCATACACCTCTCCCGCGATGGTCGAGTCCGCGCAGGGCGCCTTCGACGACGCTGGACTCTGACCTGTGACAGCGGACTTCAAGCGGCGCACGGTGACCGCAATGGCGATGGACTTCACGCTCGACGTGCCCCAGACAGTGTCCGACGACGCACTCGACGCGGTGATGCCTTTCATCGAGTCCGACCTGCGGTGGGCGGAGAGTATCTTCAGCCTTTACCAACCGGACTCCGAACTGTCGCGGCTGGGCCGGGGCGAAATCAGCATCGGCGCCTGCGTGCCCTCCGTGGCGGTGGTGCTCGACTTATGTGAGCAGTATCGCGACCAAACCGGGGGCGCGTTCGATGCCCGCAGACCCGACGGTGTGATCGACCCCACCGGGATCGTCAAGACCTGGGCCATGGAGCGGGCACGGTGGCGCTTCCAGCTCCTGGGAGCATCGGCGTGGGTGTGGGGCTGCGCTGGAGATGTGACAGTTTTTGGGCGCCCTGAGGTTGCCGAGCAGTGGCGCATCGGCATCGCGGATCCGCGGTCGTCAGAGGTGACGCCGAGCGGTTCGGGCACGGCGCGAGCCATCGACGCGATCCGGCTAGAGAGCGGCGGAGCGGTGGCGACCTCGGGGACGGCACACAGCGGCGAGCACATCTGGGACCCACGTAAGGGCGTCGCTGCACAGCACTACGCCCAAGCCTCAGTGGCCGGCAGCGACCTCATTCAGTGCGACGCGTGGGCGACTGCGATCATGGCAGGAGGGCGCAGGGTGGCGCTCGCGGCGCAGGCCGAAGGTTTGCACGTACTCACCCTGAGCCTGCGTGAGGGCAAGGTGTTCTCCGAGCGGAGCCCTGGCTGGCCGACGCTCGCGGTGTGATGGTGCGGGTACGTTTGAGTAAGACGACTGATGGTAAGGAACCGATGACACGACGTCCGACTGCACGCTTCGAAGCGGGGCTCACAGTGCTCGCACTTACTCTCGCGCTGGGTGGGTGCTCGACGCAGGAGCCGCCTGCCAAGGTTAACGCGAAGGTGATCGAGGTTGAGGTGGCGCAGCAGTTGCTGGCAGAGGGAGCGGTAGCCGCCACGCCGACGATCGACTGCGGCGAAGACCTGGTGACGTTGGTCGAGGGTGGCGAGGTGGACTGCACCATGGCTGTGGCGGGCAAGACGGGCACCGCTGCCGTGACGGTCACGATTTCTGACGTGAAAGGCACGATCTTCAAGCTCGACACCAAACTGGCGGACAACCCCGCGTAGTGGGCTCTCGCGAGGACCCACGGGCAGCATCGGCCGGGGTGCCTGGGATGGTTGCCCCGAGGGGGCGAACTCTGGCACAATAGGGCGCTGGTGAACGTGGCCCTCTAACCCACGTTAACCAATTCGTCTTGCTGGCGACGTCGTCTGATATCCCCGGACGCCGGGTGCCGGCTCACACCGAATAACAAGGAGATACAGCGATGGCTGTCAAGATTCGTCTAAAGCGCTTTGGTAAGAAGAAGGCGCCCTTCTACCGCGTCGTCGTCATGGATGGCCGCGCGAAGCGCGACGGTAAGGCCCTCGAGGAGATCGGCATTTACCACCCGCTGAACCACCCGTCGGTCATTGAGATCAACTCTGAGCGGGCGCTGTACTGGCTTTCGGTGGGCGCACAGCCGTCCGACCAGGTTCGTAAGCTGCTGACCCTGACGGGTGACTGGGGTATCCACAAGGGCGATAAGGATGCCAAGAGCACCGTCCAGGTTGCTGGCGATAAGGTCAGCCCCGA
>Ga0307486_1001140_pt1 | contig 21248 bp, 15 predicted proteins | sample CBIW02metaG_FD_203663 | JGI IMG/M metagenome (GOLD analysis project Ga0307486, IMG submission 203663) | Sea-ice brine microbial communities from Beaufort Sea near Barrow, Alaska, United States - CBIW 0.2 | ecosystem: Environmental > Aquatic > Marine > Coastal | place: USA: Alaska | collected...
ATAATCCAGTAAACAAGCCGTTTCATAAATTTGTCCTCCTCGTCCTGCAACAAACCCATCCTCTTTATTGAGCTTAAAACCCAAATAGATCGTCCCCTGATTTAAGGTATTTAACTTCTCTAGAAAACGTTCCATGTCGTCAATTCCACTGCATGGTGAGTAGGTATATTCTAGTGTCCCAGGAATGTCATTTTTTAAGAACGCTGGGCCAATACCCAGAAAAAGAGCATCATTTGAATATCGTCCTTTGGTGGTAATGACAGTTCTACCTCCATCCTGGATGTCTGTCACCATATCATCAACAAATTTAATGTTTCTTCTCTTTAAATAAGGTTCTATATCAACCGTTATTTTTTCCCGGTTTCTGTGTCCTGTAATAAAATCCGGAATTGAAGGGAAATAGATAAATTGTCCATTTCCAATCAAAGTAATCTCGTGTTTAGAAAATAATTTATAAAGCCAGCTAACAAAAACAGGCAGCACTGGCAGCAACAAAAAATATTGGATAAAAAACAAGGATGCAAAGCCATTGCCAACGATGATTATTTTTTTCTTTTTCATGTCTACGTCCTATTTAATTGGGTTTAGATTGAAACGACTACCTCATTCCGAACGGTAAATTAATTCGCTGAAAACCACCTTTATTTGACCTAATTACGCCGTTAGAAAATGATTTTGGACCCCTTTTTAAGTTAAGACTGAATGCGTTTCGTCTCAGATAAAAAAAGTACCCATAACTTCAAAGGAGCAGCCGACATGATCGACTGTCTACAAGGTTGAGATCGTTATCTTTAAACCCTTTCTCAGAGAGAAAGATATTATGAACATGTTACTTATCTCGACCGAACATTTCATTGACAAGATAATGAATTTTATTTAAAGCAGATGAGATACGTTTTCATAAAGAATAAAGACACCCATTAGAACCAAGAAAACAGCAAAACCCTGTTTCAACTGATGTTGATTAACCCTGCCACTCAGTTTATGCCCTAACCAGCTACCAAATACGCCAATCGTAGAAAAAATGCCAATAACTTGCCAATCGATGCTTAAATTTAATGCCTCTAGTACCTTTATATAGCCAATAAAACCAGAAAATGAGTTCATGGCGATAATAACCAAGCTAGTACCGACCGCCAATCGCATTGATAAACTGCCTAGTAAAGCCAGTGCTGGAATAATTAAAAACCCACCTCCTACTCCGACTAAACCTGTTACCGACCCAACAAGAAAGCCATCAATGGCAATTTTAATCATCGCACGTTCAGGACCGTCTCTCTCTGAAGGGTTTAATTTAACGGGCTTAAACATCAGATAAGAAGCCACTAACAACAGCATTGCAAAAATTAACATTTGAATGGCACCACTGACAAAGTGTGCAGCCCAAGCACCCGCGACCGCCCCCATCATCCCTGGAAGGCCAAAAACCACAACGGTACGCCATTTAACAAGCTTTTGAAAGGCATAAGGCAGTGCTGCAAAGACACTGATAATACCGACAATCATCAAGGAGCTAGCAATCGCAAGCTTTGTCTCTTGACCCACCACATAGGTTAAAACAGGTACCGTCAGAATGGAGCCACCAGAGCCCAGTAAACCTAACGTTATGCCTATAAAAAGCGCACCCACCCAAGCTAAAATCATACCGCTTTCCTTTTTAAAAAGACACCGCTTTCAATGTGGTGCGTATACGGAAACTGATCAAATAAAGCAGACTCGACAATATCGTGGGTTTTCTCAATTTCGATTAAGTCTATCGCCAAGGTTTCTGGATTACAGGAGATGTAAATAATACGCTCAAACTCTGTCACCATTTTACGGGTTAAGTTATCTAGCCCCGAACGTGGCGGATCCACAAAAATCGTCTCAAAATGATAGGAGGCTAAATCGACCTCTTTTAGCCGAGTAAATTCTTGTCCCTGCAACGCTTGTGAAATTTCTTCGGCAGCCATCTTGACCACAGTTACGTTTTCTACCTGATTAGCGGCGATATTAAACAATGCGGATTTTACTGAAGTTTTTGAAATCTCAGTTGCCAATACGCGATTATAAAACTCCGATAACGCAATCGAAAAGTTGCCATTACCGCAATACAGTTCAATTAAATCACCCGCTGCACCTTTAGAGACCTTTCGAGCCCAGTGCAACATTTTTTGTGCAACCCCAGCATTCGGCTGAGTAAAAGAGTTTTCGATTTGCTGATAAGTAAAGATCTTACCATCGACGTGCAATTTCTCGATGATAAAATCCTGTTCTAAGAGAATTTTTTGCTTTCTAGCACGGCCAATGATATGCGTAATGGGTAAGGTTGTTTTCAATCGGTTCGCAGAATCCAGCCAGGCCTGGTTACCTTCAATTCCGCATCGGTAGATCAATGTCACCAACATGTCACCACTGAGTGTCGCTAAGAAATCCACTTGGAACAGTCGTAGACGTAACACCTCATTGGCCGTAATCTCTGCCATCAATTTTGGCATTAAGTCTGCAATTGACTCAATCGCCATGGGGCACCGTTTTATATTCACCTTCTGCTTGGTTTCCTGGTCAAACATAATGTAATCAGTCTCATCTCCTTCATGCCATATGCGGAATTCTGCACGAGCCCTGTAATGCCGAGGTTCAGAGGCAAACACCGTGAGGTGATGTAAAGATGGGATCAAATCCTGCAAACGCTGGGTCTTTTCAGCCAGCTGAGATTGATATTGTTCAGGAAAAACTTGGCAGAGCATGTTCACATCCAGACTAAGCGGTTAAGTGATAACATTGAGAGAGCAGCTCTCAACACCGATAAAATCGGTATTATAGCAATTATCAAGGCGAAAAGCATGACTCGCACGTCACCTAAAATGAGGTGTTATGGGCATTAAATAGTTGAATCAAACCCTCTAAAATATAAAGCCCCGCTTAAGTTTTATTACCCTGCTCTTTGAAATATTACCTATCACGTTCGTGCATTATTTTATGTATACTATTTTAAGCAGTTAACGCTCAACACTCAAAACGGCTTATAAACCCTATGGCTAAAGATGCCTTTCTCATTATCGAAGACCAAAAATCAATGGCGCTCCTCCTACAGAGTGAGTTAGCACTCCTAACCGATTTGACTATTTATATTTGCCACTCGCTGGCCGAAGCAACGGCTCTGCTTAATACAAATATCAATATTGCCGTTTGTTTGAGTGATTTGAACCTACCGGATGCCCCACAGGGTGAAGCAATTGATCTATTGTTAAGTAAACACATCACCACCATCGTGGTCACGGCAAGTTATAATGATGAGATACGCCAAGCGATGTTCAAACGGAAGGTTGCCGACTACGTTCTCAAAGATGGTCTCTCCTCAATTCGTTATGCCGTACAAACCGCTCACACCATTTACCGCAATAGTCAAAAACAAGTTTGGTTATTGAGCACAAGTTCTAAATCCAGTTCTAAACTACTCGGCATGTTACGCATTCATCATTTTCAAGTTTCACTCTATGAAAGTTGTGATGAACTGCAGGAAGACCTTAAAACCTACTCTCCTGACCTACTACTGCTGGATGTCTCTGATGATTTTTCAAACGTTGAACTTTATACTCTTGTCAACCAGATCCGTTCGCAGTATTCTCAAAACCAACTGCCCATGATGTCTTGTGCACCAAGCGAAAACATTGCCGCAACCATTAAACTCATGAAATATGGCGTGAATGATTTTTATAATACGAGTTTTACAGCTGAAGAATTTTACATACGGGTTCAGCAAAACATTCAGCACGCAGAATCCTTTCTCGAAATCGAACGAATCTCTCAAACCGATGCCCTCACTGGGATTTTTAATCGGGGTCATTTTTTCAAAGCCGGTACAGTACGATTTGAGCAGCTTCAATCTTCTCAACAATACTTCTTCACTGTAATGGCGGATATTGATCACTTTAAGCGGGTCAATGATAACCACGGTCACCAAAAAGGCGATGAGGCCATTACCTATACGGCACACAAAATCGAGCAGACTTTTTCGAATCATCTCGTCGCTCGATTCGGCGGCGAGGAGTTTTGCATTTTAGGCCAAGTAGAAGATGCTGCCGAAATAGAAGCCCTTTGTGAGAACCTTAGAGCTACCATTGAGAACGACTCTTTAAATACGACTGGCGTTTCATTTACCATTAGTTTAGGTTTGACTTATTCCGGAAAAAACTTAGAAGAAGCCGTTTCAAAGGCTGACAAAGCGCTATACCGTGCAAAAGAGTCTGGACGTAACCGTGTTTCTACGGAATTTTAAACCGACAACCACTCATCAAGACCCTTGGTCACCAAGCAAAAAAAGATTAGCACCGTTTTTAAACCTCATTTTCCTCTCAACATTCAAAACAAAACAACGACCTTCTTTCATATTTTTCAACTGCTTTACGCTACTTTTCACCCCAGGTAACAATCGTTTTCTTTAACATTTTTTAGGCACATTCGGTTAAAATAGCAAGCTCATAAATCAAAACGATGAAATACCAATGACATTACGTGCACAACGCCTGACCACCTTAAAATCCTTACTAAAAGAGCGTGTTATGGTGCTTGATGGCGCTATGGGAACGATGGTGCAAGATAAACAGCTTTCGGAAGAAGAGTTCCGTGGCGAGCGTTTTGCCGATTATCACATGGACATCAAAGGCAACAACGATATCCTGGTTATCACGCAACCAGAAATTATCCGTGACATTCATTTGGCGTTTCTACGCAATGGTGTGGACATTCTTGAGACCAATTCATTCAACGCCACCACCATTGCGCAAGCCGATTACGACATGCAAGATTACGTCGCTGACATTAATCTGCAAGCCGCTCTGGTTGCTCGTCAAGCCTGCGATATTGCAGAAGCTGAAGATGGTAAACCGCGTTTTGTGACCGGGGTTTTAGGGCCGACTAACCGGACTGCGTCTATCTCACCTGACGTCAATGACCCAGGTTATCGCAACACCTCATTTGATGAACTCGTCATAGCCTTTAAACAAGCGACTCATGCACTCCTTGAAGGCGGTGTAGACACCATTCTGATTGAAACCGTTTTCGATACTTTGAATGCTAAAGCGGCCATTTTTGCTGTAAAAGAAGTCGAAGACGAAGTCGGTTACGAAGTGCCTATTATGCTGTCTGGCACGATAACAGATGCCTCTGGTCGTACTCTTTCTGGTCAAACTACGGAAGGTTTCTACAATGCCGTCGTCCATGCAGAACCGCTTTCGGTCGGTTTGAACTGTGCCTTAGGGCCGCAAGAATTGCGTCCTTATGTAGAGGAGCTGAGTCGCGTTTGCGAAACCTATGTCTCGATTCACCCCAATGCCGGTCTGCCGAACGAATTTGGTGAATATGATGAAACGCCTGAAGAGATGGCGGAAGAGATCTCTATCTGGGCAAGGCGCGGTTGGATCAATATCATCGGTGGCTGCTGCGGCACGACGCCTGCACATGTCCAGGCAATGGCCGAAGCCGCTTTAAAGCATCCGCGCCGTCCACTGCCGGAGATTAAACCTGCCTGTCGTTTATCAGGTTTAGAACCTTTAAACATAGATGAAACCTCTCTGTTCGTCAATGTCGGTGAACGCAACAACGTCACTGGCTCAGCTAAATTCAAGCGTTTAATCATAGAAGATAACTATGAAGAAGCTATTGATATTGCCATTAAACAAGTTCAAGAAGGCGCACAAATCATCGACGTCAATATGGATGAAGGCATGTTGGATGCCAAGGCGTGTATGAGTCGTTTCTTGAATTTACTGGCCTCTGAACCGGAAGCCTCTCGCGTGCCTATTATGATTGACTCCTCTAAATGGGAAGTCATTGAAGCCGGTTTGAAATGTATTCAAGGTAAAGGTATCGTTAATTCGATCTCGTTAAAAGAGGGCGAAGAAGCCTTTATTTACCATGCGAAACTGGTCAAAAAATATGGTGCAGCAGCGATCATAATGGCCTTTGATGAAGATGGCCAGGCAGATACCTTAGCGCGAAAGATTGAAATCTGTCAGCGCTCTTATGATGTATTAACCCAAAAAGTAGGCTTTTTACCGCAAGACATTATTTTCGATCCCAATATCTTTGCCGTGGCGACGGGGATTGAAGAGCATAATAATTACGGCTTAGATTTCATTCATGCCGTGACCTGGATTAAAGCCAACTTACCGCATGCCAAAATTTCGGGCGGCGTCTCAAACGTTTCCTTCTCTTTCCGTGGCAATAACCCTGTGCGTGAAGCAATCCACTCAGTTTTCCTCTATCACGCTATCAAAGAAGGTATGGATATGGGGATTGTAAATGCCGGACAGATGGCCATTTATGATGACCTACCAGAAAAACTACGCCAAGCTGTTGAAGACGTTATTCACAATACCGATCCAGAAGCGGGCGAACGTTTACTGGATATCGCCGCCACATTTTTGGGTGATGGCACCACGGCCAGTAAAGAGGCTGACCTATCTTGGCGTGAAGCACCTGTCGCAAAACGTATTGAACATGCTTTAGTGCGTGGCGTAACGGACTTTATCGTAGAAGATACTGAAGAAGCGCGCTTAGAACTCGGCGCACCGATTAATGTGATTGAAGGTCCACTTATGGATGGCATGAATGTAGTCGGCGATCTATTCGGTGCCGGAAAAATGTTCTTACCACAAGTGGTTAAATCCGCGCGCGTCATGAAACGTGCGGTGGCCTACCTTGACCCTTTCCTGGCGGCTGCAAAAAGCACTGGTCAGGCGCGCGGTAAAATCGTCATGGCAACTGTTAAAGGCGATGTCCATGACATCGGTAAAAACATCGTTGGTGTCGTTCTGCAGTGTAATAACTTTGATGTCATCGATTTAGGCGTTATGGTACCGGCCGAAAAAATATTGGATACCGCCATCGCCGAAAACGCCAATGTCATTGGTCTATCAGGCTTAATCACGCCTTCACTTGAAGAGATGGTCAATGTTGCCAAACTGATGAAAGAACGAGGTATGAATTTACCTCTACTCATTGGCGGGGCAACCACTTCCAAAGCTCACACAGCCGTCAAAATTGAACCGCAATACGACTGCCCCGTTGTTTATGTCAAAGACGCCTCGCGCGCGGTGGGTGTAACGCAAAGCTTGATTTCAAATGAATTGAAAGCCGACTATGCCGCTAAAATTCGCGCTGAATATGAAACGGTTCGTGAAGAACGTAAAGCCCGTGCCAAGCAGGTTAAGCGTATCTCGATCACCAAAGCCCGTGAAAACCCTTCTATTGAAAACCAGGCCTGGTCAAATTATGTTCCGGTTAAGCCGAGTTTTATAGGCCGTAGAGTTCTGGAGGACTTTCCACTAGAAACCCTACTTGAAAAGTTTGATTGGTCCCCCTTCTTCCAGTCATGGGAACTACATGGTCTTTACCCACGTATTTTGGAAGACAAAGTGGTTGGTGAAGAAGCCAAGAAAGTATTTGCTGATGCGCAGGCGATGGTGAAACAAATCATCGCTGAAAAATGGCTAACGGCGAAAGCGGTCTACGGTTTCTACCCAGCCAACCGCGTGGGTGACGATATTGAAGTTTATGCTGACGAATCACGCACTGAAGTCATTCACCGCTTCCATCATCTTCGTCAACAAGCAGAGAAAAAACGCGGGGGTGCTAATAACTGTCTATCAGATTTTATTGCTCCTAAAGAACTCGAAGGAGTGGCGACCGGCATAAAGGATTACATCGGTTTCTTTGCCGTCACCGCAGGCATTGGAATTGATGAACATATTGAACGCTTTGAAGCGGACCTTAATGATTATGACTCCATTATGCTTAAAGCCTTAGCGGATCGTTTTGCAGAAGCTTTTGCAGAAACCTTACATGAAATTGTCCGCACAGGAGAGTGGGGTTATGCCGCAGATGAAGCACTGGGCAACGAAGATTTAATCAAAGAACGCTACCAAGGCATTCGCCCGGCGGCGGGTTATCCCGCCTGCCCAGACCACACCGAGAAAGGCACCCTATGGGAACTGCTCAAACCAGATGAAGCCATTGGCTTACAGATTACGGAAAGCTTTGCCATGTTTCCGACGGCGGCGGTTTCAGGGACCTATTTTGCACACCCTGAATCGCGTTATTTTGGCGTAGGCTCAATTGGTCGTGATCAAGTTGAGGATTATGCCGAGCGTCGTGGTTGGAGTATTGAAAAAACCGAGATGTGGTTAGCGCCCAACCTGGGTTACGATCCAGAAGATTTCTCACAATAAACCACTATGAGTTTACTAAGCAAAAAAGCCTAAGGTCACTTAGGCTTTTTTGCTTTTATCGATCCTATAGCACCTTCTCCTTCTTACCCCCTTAATCACATTCTCTTTCACCACCCTTTGAATCTTTCCTCGATTATTTTTCTCTCAGGTCTTTAATGGCCAGCTTTGAGCACTCTGACGTGGCCAAAAGACAGATCCTAAATGAAGACTAAGTCTTTGTTAAGCATGAATTATTAAAAGCAAAAATACCGAGCGGCCATTTAACCCTCATGCCTAAACACCTCTAGCATAACCTACGTAATAAAATATACTTATTCGCCCCATAAATCTTCTTCGTTGACTCTAATCAATTAAAAGCACACGATGAATGTATAAAACATTGATTTATAAGGAAATACTTATGGAAATATTCGTCTGGTCAGGGTGGTTAGCAGGTCTCGCAATTGGCCTTTTTGTAGTATTACACTTTTGGCTAATTGGTAAACCCGCTGGTTGCTCCACAGGTTACGGTAATGTCTGTGGAATAATGAGCCGCAAACTCAGCTACTATCATGAAGGTGAGTACAAAAATAAATACAGTGTAAAGCTTTGGTTTCTGATCGGCATACCTCTGGGCGGTTTTTTAAGCTCACTAAGCTCCACCGAGCTTTGGCATTTGAGTTTTGATATGGGGATGTATGACGCCATCTTGCCACAAAGCATGGTCGCGAAAGCAATTTGGCTCGTATTTGGGGGCATACTACTTGGATTTGGAGCGCGACTTGCTGGTGCTTGCACAACCGGCCACGCACTTGTTGGAGGTGCGATGCTAAACCCAACCAGTTTATTCGCAGCGGCCATATTCTTTATGAGTGCCTTCATTACAACCCATCTGTTATTTGACATATAGGACTAGCATACAAAGAATTCAGCAATCTGATGTTCAATCACCATAAACCATTAAAAGGACGCTTAAAATGCCAACGCCCGAGATCGATCTTAATCACAAAACTGAAGAAAACAGTCCCAATCTATCGCGCCTGCAAAAGATGAAGTTCACGATTCAACATTATTATTACAGCTATCGAACGAATATCTCAGGCATATTATTAGGTGCGTTATTTGGCTTTTTGATGAGTCATGCCGGTGCGACCACTTATGATTACCACGCTAAAATGTTTTTATTGATCGACTTGCAACTGGTAAAAGTGATTGGCACTTCAATTGTTGTCGCCATTATCGGAATCTCACTTTTAAAGAAATACAAAGTACGTGCGATCTCCACAGGGGTTGAAGTGGATTTTGTGAAGAAAAAATATCAAGAGGGTTTGATAACGGGGGCATTCTTGTTTGGAGTTGGTTGGGCAATGACGGCTTCCTGTCCAGGAACCGTTCCTGCGATGTTGGGCGAAGGAAAAGTCGGGGCTATCTTCACCTTGATAGGTTTGCTCCTCGGCACGATGGCCTATGGCGTACTACAGACCTATAATGCTCACAATAAAACCCTGGAACGAACCCACCACAACCAAGATTAACCCATAAACGCTCTATTTATTGGCTGAAAACCGACAACATAATGGTACTTAACTCAGTCAATACACCTACTTAGGCTGTTTCATTTTACTTTAGTGCATGCGTATTTGGGTTATCCACAATAAAAGCACTGATTACACTATCAATTCTTGAGTATTTCATTATAATACCTTCTTTTTCAATTCCTTAGCGCACTACTAATTCCAGAAGATTTTATAGGGATTCGCTAAGTGTAAGAAACCATTCGTAAAATAGAGAGCCATTAATGACAACTCAACATATTCGCAATATCGCTATTATTGCCCACGTTGACCACGGAAAAACAACCCTGGTAGACCAACTATTAAAGCAATCAGGAACGTTGGATATACGTAAGGATACTGGTGAGCGATTAATGGATTCTAACGATCTTGAGAAAGAGCGCGGAATAACGATCCTTTCTAAAAACACTGCAGTTAAGTGGAATGACTACCGTATCAACATCGTAGATACTCCGGGTCACGCTGACTTTGGTGGTGAAGTAGAACGTATTCTGTCTATGGTTGACTCTGTATTGCTATTGGTTGACGCGGTTGAAGGGCCTATGCCACAAACGCGTTTCGTAACTGAAAAAGCACTTGCACAAGGTTTAAAGCCGATTGTTGTTATCAATAAAATCGACCGTCCTGGCGCACGACCTGACTGGGTACTTGACCAGACTTTCGATCTTTTCGATCGCTTAGGTGCGACGGATGAGCAGATGGACTTCAACGTTATCTATGCATCTGGTCTAAACGGTTTCTCTGGTTTTGAAGAAACGGTTCGTGAAGGCGATATGGAACCTATCTTCCAGACGATCGTTGATAAGGTATCTCCACCTGACGTTGACCTTGGTGGTCCTTTCCAGGTACAGGTTATCTCTCTTGATTATGATACCTATAAAGGTGTTATCGGAACGGGACGTATTAAACGTGGTTCTGTTCAAACGGGTATGTCAGTACGTATCGTTGATAATAAAGGAAATATTCGTAACGGTAAGTTTGCTGAAATCTTCGGTTATCACGGCCTTGAGCGCATCAGCATTGATGAAGCACACGCCGGTGACATCATTGCCTTTTGTGGTTTTGACCCTCTTATGATTTCTGAAACAATTTGTGATCCTGCTCACCCAGAGCCATTACCAGCTTTAACGATTGATGAACCTACTGTGAGCATGACGTTCCAGGTAAACAACTCACCTTTCGTTGGTCAAGAAGGTAAGTTGTTAACGTCTCGTCAGATTCGTGAGCGTTTGGACAAAGAATTAATTACCAACGTTGCATTACGTGTTGAAGAGACTGAAGATGCGAACAAGTTCCGTGTGTCAGGTCGTGGTGAACTTCATCTTTCTGTCTTGATTGAAACCATGCGTCGTGAAGGTTTTGAGATGGGTATCTCTCGTCCGGAAGTTATTTTCCGCGAAATTGATGGCGAAACCCAGGAACCTTATGAAAGCCTAACCGTTGATGTTCCAGAAGAGTCTCAAGGGACTGTTATGGAAAAGCTAGGAATGCGTAAAGCCGAAATGAAAGACATGATTCCTGATGGCCATGGTCGCGTTCGTATCGACTTTATCATCCCTTCACGTGGATTGATTGGTTTCCGTACAGAATTCATGACCGCGACGCAAGGTAATGGTTTATTGTTCTCTAGTTTCTCTCATTACGGCCCTAAGTTTAAAGGTACTTTAGGTGACCGTACTAACGGAGTATTAATCTCTATTGCACAAGGTAAAGCAGCTGCATTTGGTCTATTCAACCTGCAAGATCGTGGTCGCCTATATATCGGTCATGCGGAAGACGTTTATGAAGGTATGGTTATCGGTCTTCACAGCCGTGCAAACGACTTAACGGTTAACCCGATTAAAGGTAAGCAGCTAACAAACATGCGTGCTTCAGGTACAGATGAAGCGTTAACATTGGTTCCACCAATTCGTTTCTCACTTGAGCAAGCACTTGAATTCATCGATGATGATGAATTAGTTGAAGTAACCCCTGAAAGCGTTCGTATCCGTAAGAAGGTGTTAACAGAAGCTGGACGTAAGCAAGCTTCTCGTTCAAAAAAATAAAATAAGAGCTCTCTAGCGCCCTGATCAGGCGCTGGTTTCTTATCATAAGCCGGTACTATTTTAATAGTGCCGGTTTTTTTTTGCGTAGCCGTTTGTTTCTAAAATCCATTTTCAGGTACACTAATTGACAAACAACCTTGGAAGTAGACCATGCCTTTACAATCCATCCTCTATCCTCAGATTGAACCATTCGTTCAACACAGCTTGCAAGTGGATAATACGCATTGCCTCCATATCGAAGAGTCTGGCAACCCCAATGGCATCCCTGTGGTCTTTATACATGGCGGACCCGGTGCAAGCTATAGTCCTATTCACCGACAATTTTTTGATCCTCAAGCCTACCGTATTATCTTGTTTGATCAACGCGGCTGTGGGCAATCGAGACCCCATGCGTGCCTGACGAACAATACCACAGCCCACCTTATTGAAGACTTAGATAAGATACGTCGCTATTTACAAATTGATAAGTGGTTACTGTTTGGAGGTTCGTGGGGCTCGACCCTTGCCTTGCTTTATGCACAAGCCTACCCCGAAAGAGTATTTGGATTGATTCTTCGCGGAATTTTTCTCTGCCGTGAGCAGGATATTAATTGGTTCTACCAATCAGGTGCAAATCGCTTTTATCCAGAGTATTGGCGGGAGTTTACAGCACCGATACTGACTGAAAATCGTTCAAATATGATAGAGGCCTACCATCAGTTGCTGACAAGTGAGAATGAGATTGAAAGAATGCGTGCTGCTGAAGCCTGGTCTGCCTGGGAAGGCAGAACTTCAAATTTAGTGACTGACCCAAAAACCGTGCATCATTTCAGTCAACCATTCCATGCTTTAGCAATGGCAAGAATAGAGTGTCATTATTTTTATCACCAGGCTTTTATTGAGGAGAATCAAATTCTCAATAACAGCCAAGCCATTAGCCATATTCCGGCCATTATTATTCACGGCCGTTATGATATGGTTTGCCCCATCAATCAAGCATTCAACTTACATGATGAACTCCCGCAATCAAAGCTCATTATCTGCAGTCATGCAGGGCATTCTGCTATGGAATCCGAAAATGCAACCGCCCTAGTCAAAGCGACAGATCAATTTGCCACAGAGTTAGAGTCATTATGATCTGTCTGATTCAGCGCGTTACGCAAGCCAAGGTCGTAATCGATCAAAATACGGTTGGTCAAATTGGATTAGGTATGCTCGTTTTAACGGCCTTTCAACCTAATGATCATTCCCAAAATATTCATAAAATGGTGAATAAACTATTACATTATCGATTATTCGCGGATAAAGATGACAAAATGAATCTGAATATCCAACAAGTTGACGGTCGTTTCTTGCTCATCCCACAATTTACGTTAGCTGCAGACACAAAAAAAGGATTACGACCTAGTTTCTCGGGCAGCGCCAAACCCAATATAGCAACCTTATTATTCGATGAGTTTGTGGATGAAATGAGTAACGCATCACCCCTAATTGAAACAGGAAAATTTGGGGCCGATATGCAAGTTACATTGACGAATGATGGCCCGGTGACCTTCTGGTTAGAAACCTAACATCAATATTTTTCAACAATAACTAAAATCCTATTTTATTTTAAGTGGTTAGCCTATAAACTAGAACCAAACTCACCGATAACCTAATTAAGTAGCCCTAGATTAAACTATGCCCAATCGTCCAACAAATAGCTACCTCATTCTCATTATTGTGGACCATGAATCTACTCGTCAAAGTGCCTCGAATACTTTGCGTGATCTAGGCTATCAAGTCATAGAGGCTACTAATAGCAACGATGGTTTTACGCGTTTCATTGAGAGTAGACCCAACTTGGTTTTAATCGACAGTCAAATGCCTGTCATGAACGGTTTCTTGGCGACAAAAACAATTCGCAACTTTGAAAGCGGACGAACGACCCCTATTTTAACGCTGACACCAAAGCAAGATATGCTCGCCATTGATCAAGCATTTGAGGCGGGCGCGACTGATTTTATTACCAAACCCGTTAACTGGGAGCTACTCACCCAGCGGATTAAATTTGCATTGCGCACTGCAGATGATCAAGAACGTTTGCGAGTTAATCAATCTCAACTTATGTTTGCACAAAAAATTGCAAAACTAGGCTATTGGGAGTGGGATGCTAGCCGCAATGAAGTTTCTGGCTCGCAGTCGGTATTTTCACAGTTTGGCATTCCAAAACAGGGGGGGATTTCTTTAGAACAACTTTTCAGTAACGTACTGCCTAAAGATAAGCCTATTATCCAACAGGCCATTTCTGAAGCCCATCAGGGGCAATCTCATCTGGCCGTTAGCGTCCGTGTCCTAAAACCAGATGGCAATTTGAATCATATTGAATTTTTAGGAGAGGTAACGTACCAAGAAAGTGGACAGGTTTACAAAATAGCGGGTTCAGCGCAGGATATTAGTCGGTTACACAAGGCCGAAACTTTAGTACATTACCAGGGAAAGCATGATGGCTTGACTGGACTCCCTAACCGCAATGCTTTCAGCAAATCGCTCAATGATTTTGTCGCACACAAAAAAACAAAAACCTTAAGTGCTGTACTCATTTTTGATATAGATCGTTTTAAAGAGGTTAATGCCAACTTAGGCCAAGAACAAGGTGACCTTTTATTACTCTCATTAGCTCAAAGACTCAATCGCATTACCCGTGAGAATGATTGCGTCGCCCGTTTAGGCAGTGATGAATTCGCCATCTTGATAAGACAACTCCAAGACTTAAACGAACTGAAATTATTAGTCAACCGGATCAGGAATGACTTGAATGCCCCTTTTATGCTCATTAATGGTGAACAATTTATCAGCTATAGTGTGGGTGTATCCGTTTTCCCTGATGATGCCAACTCAGCTGAGGCCTTATTGACACGTGCCAACATTGCTCGAGCGACCGCCAAATCTCGAGGGGGAAATCAGTTTGTGTTCTATCACGAAGATATGAATGCACAAGCACAAGACCTACTTTCATTAGAGAATGATTTACGCCGAGCCGTGAAACGCAATCAAATCGAAGTCTATTACCAGCCGCAAGTCGACGCTAAAACCTTACAACCTACCGGTGCTGAGGCGCTTGTTCGTTGGCGGCACCCTAAATTAGGTATTATTTCACCTGTCGTATTCATACCAATGGCTGAGAGTACGGGACTCATTCTCGAGATTGGACGCCATGTTTTACAAGTCGCGATTCAACAAGCTGAAATTTGGCATCAGATGGGTTTTTCACAAATGCGTATCGGTATCAACCTTTCAGGTCGTCAGTTCACCCAGTCAAACCTAATGGAAGATGTTCAATCGGTTATTAGTCAATCGAATCTACCGGCTCGATTTATTGATTTGGAAATCACTGAAAGCTTAGCCATGAGTGATGCTGAAACTAATATAAACATCCTCAACGGTCTTAAATCACTGGGAATTTCTCTTTCCATTGATGATTTTGGAACGGGTTACTCATCTTTAGCTTATTTACATCGGTTCCCGATTGATACCATTAAAATTGACCGTTCATTTGTCCTTAATTTAGATAACCAAGAGGGCCAAGCCATTGCTCGTACTATATTGGCTATGGCCAAAAGTTTACACTTGGAGGTAGTTGCAGAGGGGATTGAACTGGATGATCAAGTTGATTTTTTCCAAGATAAACATTGCGATATTTTCCAAGGCTTTAAATTCGGAAAACCAATGCCTGCCGATGGGTTCATCGACTGGCTTAACTGTCACTAATAAAATTAATTTTTTCCAATTCTCAGCACCTTAAAGCGAAGTTCTGCTAATATTGTTGCATATCATTAACCTATAATATGCTTCGACATTACGTAACATAATATCCGTGTTTTTAAGGCCATCATTAATCGCCTTCTTACACTTAAAACTAAATTGAGAGAGACTATGCAGTATAAAGTCACCGATCAGGAGATTCGTGCGGCGAAAACTCCACACCATATCTTTAATATTAACATCATTTTCACTCATCTTTTTATCTCAATGATTGTGCTCGAAATTGGAGATACACTTGCTTTATTACTGATCCCTTTCATTTCTAGCCTCGTTATATTTTACCTTTATCGTCGTAAAAACAGTGCGAGTGTCCAATCTTCTTGGTTTGTGTCTGCACATTGGACGCTTGCCTGGAGACGTGGCCGCATCTTACTTTTCAGTTATGCAATCGCTCTAGCCATGGTGGCCCTCTATTGGGTTATTAACCAAATTTTTCCGGGTGGTTTTTCCATGAATGATTTTTCGACGGATAACAGTCAAACCAACCTGGGCAAAATCATTACTTTATATTTCGCAGCGGTTGTCATATTCATAGCCGTCTTAATCACCTTTACCCAAACGGGCATTTCGATCTATGATGCCGGCAGAGGGATTATGGATCCAGCTATTGAAAAATGGGTTCCGCGCGATGTCAATTCTAATGAAGCACTGGGGATCGGCAGTGACGAAGTTCAGCATTCTAATACCAAAAAAATGGATTGATTCAAAGCTATGACTTCCAAACAAATCGATAAAAAAAAATCATTACCTATGTTCTGGCTGGTGCTGGGAGGTTCTATCCTTGGACTCCTTGTAATTTTGCTCTTTCAACCAGATCGTCAAGCGATTGATCGTTCGCACCTACCTTGGAATGCTCAGTTCGACGAATCTGGAAAATTGCATGCCTTAGGGTTAACAATTCATGAGTCAAGTCTTGCGGATGCTATGGCGCTTTACGGGAAAGATGTCGAGATTAAAATATTTTCTGATAAAGATGAAAGTAACAAATCTTTAGAGGCCTACTTCCCAGTTATGTACATCGGATCCATTAAAGCGGCTTTAGCGGTCAAATTAGAGATTACGCAACAAGAATTGAATGCGGCCTATGCAATGGGTAAGACAATTACCACCAACACGTCAGGAACGCGTGAAGTTGAACTTTATAACTCAGAAATTGAGAAGTTACTCTCTAAAAGCATCACCAGTTTGACCTTGGTCCCAAGAAACCACTTAACTGATCGAGCCATTAGCAAACGCTTTGGCGAGCCTGACCATAAAGAGATACAAAGTGATCACTTACCACATTGGTTCTTTGATAAATTAGGTTTAGAAATGATTATAGACCAGGAAGGACCGGAAGCGCTGCAATACACTACAAAGTCTCGTTTACCCTAATTTACCATTTATGCTTTGAAAAACCACCAGGCCTGGTGGTTTTTTTATTTGCCCGAAACCAAGTCATCTTCTCAGTAATTAACCAACGCCATTAACTTCTAATAATGAATAGGGCAATCACGTTTGTTACGTCTTTTTTACTGGGTCGCTTCCTAAGGTCTCAGTTTTTTTGTCAGAGGGGGTGGCAGGTGTACTTTCGATAGGTTTAAGTTCCTCTGGGTATTCATCATCATCCATAAAAATGCGATTGGCAGCGCCATCCAGATCATCAAAATGTCCAGTTTTAGCCATCCAGATAAAGACGACAACCACTAAGAACCCAAAAAAGAGCATCATTGGAATCAATCCATAAATAACATCCATTATTTTATTCCTTGTCTGCGTTTGCTAATGGCTTTGGGGCTAAAAAAGCGTCGGATTCTTGCCGCATTGCCTATCACCACTAAGCTACTCAATGGCATGGTAATCGCGGCAATTAAGGGGGTTAAAACCCCACTCATCGCTAAAGGCACCATAACTATATTATAAACAATCGAACTGGTAATGTTTTGTTTGATGGTTTTAAGTGTCCGAGCAGAAAGCTCTACCGCAGTATCGACAGCCAGTAGTTCATTATTCATCAGAACAATATCAGCACTGTCCATGGAAACATCTGTACCTGAACCCAAAGCAATACCAACATTCGCTCTTACTAACGCAGGTGCATCATTGACACCATCACCAATCATAGCTACCTGCTGACCACTTTCTTGTAAATCTCGAATAACTCGGTTTTTATCTTCAGGCAATACTTCAGCGATGACATTCATACCGCCGAGTTGTTCGGCTACACGCTGAGCAACGACATTCAGGTCACCACTGAGCAACGTAACCTCTTTGCCCTTGGCTTTCAGGCGCTGGATGAGCTCAATCGCTTCAGGGCGTATCTCATCTTCAAGAAACAATACACCAACAACGTTATTATCTCGAGCAATCCAAACGGCCGTTTGCGCTAATGAGGCACGTTCATCTGCTAAATTTACCAATGCTTGCGGTAATACCAACTCTAAGGAGTTTAACCATCGAGCGGTGCCAATATTAAAAGTGCTATTTTGGTGCTCACCTTGCACACCCTTCCCAGGGAGCGCCTTAAATTGATGAATGTCTAACCAATCTTTATTATTAAGAGACAAGCGCTCTTTAATGGATTCAGACACAGCACGCCCCAAGGAGTGTTCAGAGAGGTGCTCAATCGAACCGATTTCGAGCAGAAACTGCTTTTCATCGATGCCAGATAACAGCTTATAATCGACTAATTGCATTTGCCCTTTAGTCAAAGTACCCGTCTTGTCGAACACAAAGTGTTCAATCGACTGCAAAGTCTCTAATACGGTGCCATTTTTAACCAAAATCCCATGTCTAGCAGAGATGCCCGATGCAACCGCAATTGCCATTGGCGTTGCTAAACCAAATGCACAAGGACAAGTAATAATAAGGACTGCAGTTGCCGTCATAACCGCAAATTCAAGATCAGCGTTGAAGAACCAATATAAAAAACTTGCCGCTGCCAACATTAACGTTGTACTCACAAACCAGGGCATTATTTTATCTGCTGTGCACTGTATAGGGGCTTTGGAACCTTGAGCCTCTTCCACCATGTGCACGATTCGACCCAACTGTGTGTTTTGTAAAATATTCTCTACCGAAACCGTTAAGATACCATCAACATTTAATGTCCCTGCAGCGACCCGGTCACCGACCTGCTTGCTGATTTCTCGGGATTCGCCACTTAACATGGATTCATTGACCATGCTCAAGCCTGAAATAACGATACCATCGACAGGAAACTGCTCACCAGGTTTAACACGTATTTCGTTACCTGGTAATAGCGCACGTACTGGCATAATTTTAGTGTCACCATCGATGACTTGTCGTGCAACCTTAGGCTGTAAATCCATCAAACGGCGTGAAGCATCCACGGCTTTGTTTTTTGAGATAGCCTGTAAATAGCGACCAATCAATAATAGAAACATAAAGTCTATCAAGGTATCAAAGTACACGCCGCCCGTGGAGTTCGGATTGACAGTAATCCATAATGAATAAAAATAAGTTGTTAAAATACCTAGAGAGATGGATACATCCATCCCCACCGTACGCGCTCTCAGCGAGGTGACAGCACCTTTTAAAAAGGGCTGGCCTGAATAAGCAAGCGTGATGGTAGCGATAATAAGTTCTATCCAATGGAAATAATTACGATACCCCTGATCTTCGCTCGCGCCGGTGTAGAGTGCAACTGAAAACCACATGACGTTCATCATTGCAAAACCAGCAAAACCTAATCGATAGAGTAAATCTCGATTGGCTTTACGATAAGCCGCTTCACTTGAAGTCGCATCATAAGGTGTCGCATCATAACCAAGGCTATTGAGTTTTTTGATAATATCGGACAGCTTAATTTTGCTATTGTCCCATCGAATTTTAATCTGTTTATTGGTGAAGTTGACTGAGGCAAGTAAAAGACCATCCACTTTAGCAAGTGAATGCTCAATTAACCAAACGCAAGCTGCGCAGTGAATTGCGTCTGACATCAAGGTTATTTGACGGCGATCCGTTAGCTCAGTGACATATTGCGACTGAACTTCATCATAATCAAAAAACTCAATGTCTTTATTCGGAGGCGGAGGTGGCGAAAGCAACTCTCCTTCAGGGGTACGCTGATAAAAACTTTCCATACCCGCTTCATAAATTACCTCACAAACCGAGGCACATCCGTGGCAACAAAATTCTCGTTCTGTACCATTGATTGGTTTTAAAATGAGATCACCTTCAGGAATCGCCTGACCGCAATGAAAACAACCATGAGAAAGCATTATTGAGAATCTTGAACCATAATGGAACGACCCATATTGAAGCTCAAATCACCTTGAGTCACTTCCATAATAATATCCCACTTACCTTTGGTATTTAACACTATATTTGCCTGATATTCGCCAGTGTTTCCTGTCGATATCAAGGTTTTCTTACCGTCTAATTTGCGATCCGACGGGCGGTAATAATAAAGTATTGCAGTATCCACATTTAATGGACGGTCCTCTTTATCAACCACTGTCAATTTAACGGTATCGACCTTGCCTTCGGACAAAATCGGCAAATCGATCTTTAATTGCCAACCCAGTTGCTCCATGCGTTTGCGTTCGGCCAAGACTTTATCCATATTTTTACCTTTTTCGTAAAAATCATCAATCACCAAACCAGGATTGGTCACAATGGCCATACTCACCATAAAGAAGTTTACACTGACCACAATAATCAAAATAGCAAACCAACCGATGACAAAAGGATTCTTCCAAGCAACACTCCAATTGCGTTCATCCTTTTTAATTTTTGACATTTTTTTCTCCTATTCAATTCGATAAAAAAGCCCTTAAAAGGGCTTTTTAGTCGTCACGATAATATAGTGTTTAGACAAATATTTCTATTAAAATCTTTTTAAAACAATCGATTACTTGCGTATCTTTGGACTTAAAAATACACTTTTATAGTTTTCAGCATTGAGTGGATTATTTAAATCAACCACTTTGATCAATAAAGGTGTTTTAGTTGATGTAAGTTGCTTTTTAGGAATCTTAACCAGTAGAGTTGTCGCGCCTACATTCCCTGGCTGAACGGTAATCACCTTTTCAGCAACATAACTCAACCCCGCAGGGCCTTCCACGCTAATCTCTGCATGCATTACTTCTGCACTTTTGTTAACGACTTTAATCGTCCATTTATTTTGGATATCCCCATTACTCATCAAAACATAAAGTGGCGAACGATCATGTAGTGCTTTAACGTCGATTGAAGACATGGTGGTAAGTCCCCAGAGCATTGTCGTCGCTGCGAAAAGCATAATAGCGACATAGACAATGACCCGTGGGCGCTTCCAAATGGCAGGCAACTTTTGACCTGCAAACTCCGAAAGCGAAGCGTAACGAATCAAGCCTTTCGGTTTTTTAATTTTTTCCATGACCGAATCACAGGCATCAATACAGAGTCCACAAGTAATGCAACCAAACTGCTGACCCAACCGTATATCAACCCCTGTAGGGCAAACGGCCACACAAAGGTTGCAGTCGATACAATCCCCTAAATCAGGTGTTTCCTCATCGGGCTTAATCCGTTTAATACGTCCCCTAGGCTCTCCACGATCTATGTCATAAGTCGGCACCACTGTTTGGGTATCAATCATAGCACCCTGAATACGCGCATAAGGGCAAAAACCGATGCAGGTTTGCTCACGTAATATTCCAGCAAAAAAA
>Ga0307486_1001141_pt1 | contig 21243 bp, 24 predicted proteins | sample CBIW02metaG_FD_203663 | JGI IMG/M metagenome (GOLD analysis project Ga0307486, IMG submission 203663) | Sea-ice brine microbial communities from Beaufort Sea near Barrow, Alaska, United States - CBIW 0.2 | ecosystem: Environmental > Aquatic > Marine > Coastal | place: USA: Alaska | collected...
GCCAGCTGGTGCTACCGGCGATGCGTGCGGCCGGCACAGGTCGCATCATCAATGTGAGCTCAATGGGCGGACGCATGGTGTTGCCCGCAGGAGGGTGGTACCACTCGACTAAATACGCGATCGAGGCACTGTCCGACGCGCTGCGCATGGAGGTGCGGCCGTTCGGAGTCGAGGTGGTGCTGCTCGAGCCCGGGGCGATCAAGACGGAGTTCGATGCCACGGCCGGGATGAGCACGGATGCGGACTTGCACTCGCCCTACTCCATCCTGGAAATCAACAACGGACGAATCTTTGCCGGGGCGTACGGGTCAGCGGCGGCCAGCGCCGATTACGGTGCCAAGATCTACGTGAAAGCCGTCGAGGCCCGCACACCGCGGCATCGCTACCTCAACACTGCTGGTGGGCGCGCCGCGGTCTACGCGCGCCACTTTTTGGGTTCGCGGGTCTGGGACGCCGCGGTTGGCCGCGCCTACAGCTGGCGTTAGCCTGAGGCCATGGAACCGTTCAGCATGATCAAGGGCACTGGGGTCAAGATTTTCAGCCTCGAGAACAACGACGCGACCCTAGTGGTTGCCACCACCGACACGTCGCGGCCCGATGCGCCGGCCCAGACGCAGTACGAGGAGTGCGAGAACGATGCGGAGTCGCAGGCCGTCTTACAGAAGTTCATCTTCGACCTGCAGCGCCAGGGCTGGCACATCGAAGACGAGCCAGCCGACTAACTACTCGAGCTCGTGGTTAATAAAGTACTTCCGCGCCACAGCGTCTAGCTCCACCCAAGTTCGTGGAGCCGCGCGTCGTCAATCCCAAAGTGATGCGCGATCTCGTGGACCACGGTGACCGCCACCTCCGCCCGTACGTGATCTGCGTCCTCGCAGAACCGCAACGTCGGGTTCATAAAGATGAAGATCCGGTCTGGCAGGTCGCCCAGGCCCCAGTCCGAGCCGCGCTCTGTGAGCGCCACCCCGTCGTATAGGCCAAGCAGATCAGGCTCGCCACCCGGCGCCTCATCCTCGATCAGGATCACGACGTTGTCGATGAGCGCCACGAGGTCCGCCGGAATCGCATCGAGCGCGTCATCCACTAAGGCCTCAAAGTCCTCGCGGGACATCTCGACGGTCATCTTCCTAGCCCCACTGCATCCCGGCCAGCGAAGGCGAGCGCGACTCGCGAGGCTCGCCAGGCACCAAGATGATCGGCAGCATCGCCACTAGTAGCCCAACTCGCGCAGCCGCGCGTCGTTGATCCCAAAGTGGTGGCCCACCTCGTGAACGACCGTCTGCGCCACGCGCTTGCGCACCTGCTCCTCGCTCGCACAGATCCGTTGGATCGAGCTGCGGTAGATAGTGATGCGGTCCGGCATCTGACCCATGCCCCAGTCGTTACCCCGCCGCGTGCGGGAGACCCCCTGGTAGAGACCCAGTAGGTTGGGCCGTCCCGGTGGCGTCTGGTCCTCCACGAGAATCACCACGTCGTCAATCAACGCGGTGAGATCGTCGGGGATGAGGTCCAGCCCGTCACGCACGGCGTCCTCGAACTCCTCGCGTGACATCTCGACCATGGCTCTATTGTGGACTACTCCCCCGAACGCCAGCACGCATCCCAACCGAGTTGGATATTGCCGCCACGAACCCGTATCATTTGGGGGTCCACGGTGCCCTCGCAAGAGGACTCGGGAACAGGCCCCCATCGTCTAGTGGCCTAGGACGCCGCCCTTTCACGGCGGTAGCACGGGTTCGAATCCCGTTGGGGGTACTTGAAGTTGCTGTAAGTGGTCTAAACTTCATACGGTTCTCTTGGAAACAAGAGGCAGCTAGGCCCTGTAGCGCAGTTGGTTAGCGCGCCGCCCTGTCACGGCGGAGGTCGCGGGTTCAAGTCCCGTCAGGGTCGCGGGTTGAATGCCCCTTCTTAGGAAGGGGCATTTCTCTCAGTGGGGTACGGCTTCTCGCCGATGCCGTATTCCACGTCGGCTCTGTAGCTCAGTTGGTAGAGCGCACGACTGAAAATCGTGAGGTCACGGGATCGACGCCCGTCGGAGCCACCAGCACCAATACGAATCGTCCAACCCCGCTCATGCGCACCGAGACTTTTGAAGTCGCGCTTAGCGGGGTTGTTTCGTTTTGCCGGCCGCCGATGCCGCGGCGGCGTCAGGGCTCCTGCGTTTGACTGAGCGCACGCTTTCAGCGCAAAACGAGAGCTGAGTCAAGCGCAGGGAGCCCTTAGGCGCTGTCATCGGGCCCAGCATCCGTCATACACTCGGAGACCGGTAACTTAACGATCGAACGATGCACCGCGATGGAGAGCGCATGAGCGAGATTGACACCACACCCGATGCCACGCCCCCCATCCCCGTCACGCGCGCTATCCGTTCGCCCAAGGTCAGCCCGCTGCCTGACGACTTTCAGGAGCGAGTGTTCAGGGCGATTGCCGTACAGCGCCCGGCCGCGACGGCCTACATCAAGGAGATTCGCCGCAAGGATCCCTCCGCCACCCCGGCCCAGGTCATGAAGACCATCGAGAAGCAGTACGTCGCCGCTACGACTATCGCGAGCGCTGCGGTTGGTGCCTCCGCGACTATCCCCGCTGTGGGTATCCCCGTAGCGATCGGACTGGGCGTCACCGACCTACTGCTGTTCTACGAGACCACGGCGCTCTTCGCACTCTGCATGGCCGAATTGCGCGGAATACCGATCGACGACCCCGAGCGCGCCAAGGCAGTGGTCTTGGGAGCGGTACTCGGCGAGAAGCGCAAGAGTAAGGTCACCGAGATGATTCTGGCCGCACTCCCCGCGGGCACCACCATCGCGGGAGCTCGCGGGATTGCCGGAGCCACGTTCGCGGGAGCGGCCCCTAAATGGGGCGACCTGCTCGCCCAGCAGCTGCCCGATTCCGCGCTGGTCCCCGTCACGATGGTCCTGGCGCGAGGCGCGATTGCCCAAGGTGCCGTCATGGGAACCGTCAAGATCAGTTCCAAGGCCATCCCAATCATCGGCGCGGTCGCTGGCGGCGCGACGAGCTACTACTTCGGTAGCGGGGTGGTGAAGTCTTGCCGTGCTGGCTTTTCCGAGCCGGTTGAGTCGTGGCCGACGTGGCTCGAGCTCACCGATAGCGATGGCGATAGCAATGGCGATGGGGTGCCCGGCCAATCGAGGGCCGTCCTCGCAATGCGCGCGGCCTCCGGCACCGCTAAGGGGGTTGCGACCGCCGTGGGCGGTGCAGCGGGCGGTGCGGCCAAGTCGCTCGGCACCGCCACTAAATCCGCCGCGGGGAGTGTCACGGGCAGGTTCAGACGCAGCAAACAGGATGATGATGCTGAATCTTTCCCCGAAGACGAGCCTCCAACCATCCGCTGATCCCCAGCACTGAGCCGTACCCGCTGAAGCACTTCTAGCGGTTGCGTCCTGTGGCGAGCCGATGCCGAACTTGGCTTATCGGAACGCCTCGCCCTGGGCATCGGCCCGCAATTGGCCACATACTTCGCGGAATAGCCCCTCGCGCGTTTGCTATTGAGTGCCGATCACCTGTGTACTAGGAGTAAGCCATCAAGGAGGTACCCATGTCTAGCGGCATTGGTAAGACGTTAGTGAACTCGGTCGTGTCCGCGTTCTTTGGCAATTGGATTGCCACGATCAGGACCGAGTTTGAGATCGCCAAGATCGAGTTGAAGATCAAAGCTAAGGAGCTCGGCAAAGGTATCGGCATGCTCGTCGCTGCCGCCGTGTTGGGTTTCTTCCTCATCCTGCTGTTGCTCACTGGGGCCGTAGCCGGTCTCGCGGTGGTATGGCCGGTATGGCTTGCCGCGCTCGCCGTTGCTGGCGTCATCTTGCTGGTGGTGCTGATCCTCGTCCTTGCTGGCTCAAGCAAGGTCAAGAAGAACAAGGACCTCAAGCCCGAGCGCGCGATCAACAACATCAAGAACTCGATGCCGTTCTAGTTTCCTGCTAGCGGCTGTTGCATGTGAGAGCCGTTCGTCTCACCCCGTCGAAGCAACGTCGCCAAATCACAATGCCCACGAGTAAGCAAGGATAGGCTAACCTTGTCTTGTGCTTACTGTGCGAGGACTCCGAAAGACGTACCAAACTGGACGCCACGCAACGGTCGCGCTCGACGGAGTCGATCTGGACGTGCCCAGCGGGGCCTTCGCCACGGTCCTGGGACCATCCGGATCAGGGAAAACCACACTGCTGCGATGTATCGCAGGCTTTGAGACGCCCGAGGCGGGCACCATAACCTTGGCGGGAAGAGTCCTCGACTCTCGATCAACGACACCTGTGGCGCCATACAACCGCGGCATTGGGGTTGTGCCCCAGGAGGGCGCTTTATTCCCGCACCTGTCCGTCGCGCGCAATATCGCATTCGGCATCTCGGACCAGCCTCGCAAGCAGCGTCGCGCGAGGGTCGCGGAACTACTTGAACTCATTGGGCTGGAACACCTTGGCGATCGCCGTCCACACCAGCTATCCGGCGGACAACAGCAACGGGTCGCACTGGCTCGGGCGCTGGCGCCCGAGCCGCGGCTTATCTTGCTCGATGAGCCGTTCAGCGCCCTGGATGCCCAACTCCGTGTCGAACTACGTGAAGAGGTGCGCGACCTGCTGCGCCAGGTGAACACGACGGCACTGCTGGTCACTCACGACCAGGCGGAGGCCATGACGATGGCGGACCATCTAGTGGTGATGCGCTCAGGACGAGTCGTGGCGGCGGGGGAACCTCGCCGGGTTTACGGCGCTCCCGCGGATGCCGAGTTGGGCCGGTTCCTCGGCGAAGCAGTCGTCCTGCCCGGAACACTTGAATCAGTTGCAGGCCAGCGCGTGGTCAGTTGTCCGTTGGGGCGGCTCGCGGTAGCGGCACCGGGTACGGACGACTGCCTCTGCCTCGGTGGGTGTGAAGTGCTGTTGCGCCCGGAGCAGTTAACGCTGCACAGCTCGGAGCAGTCCAACCAGCCAGGGATCCCCGGAATCATTGTCTCGCAATCCTTCTACGGGCACGATTCGCTGGTTCGTGTGCGGCTCGAGTCGGGAGAATTGGTCTCGGTGAGGGTGCACGGTTCTCAGCAGTTCACAGTAGACGACTACGTCTCGGTAGGGGTTGACGAGCCCGTCGCCGCATACCCCAAGGGGCACGCAACCGTCTGAGAGTGCCGCGGCCCGTGCTTGGACCGGATGGGTCTGAAGCGGGGGGACTGCCCCAGGTTTGGTTGACTCGCGGGGTTAGGCCGCGAGGGCCATTCTTTGGTGAGTGTAGACGGCTTCGAATTCTATGGGTGTCATGCGGCCGAGTCGTTGTTGGCGGCGGCGTCGGTGGTAGGTCCTTTCGATCCAGGTGATGATCGCGATGCGCAGCCCTTCGCGGGTGTTCCAGCGCTGTCGGTTGAGGACGTTCTTTTGCAGCAGTGCGATAGAGAAGATTCCATGGCGGCGTTGTCGCCAGCAGCGCCGACACGGCCCATGGAGCCGCGGATGCCGTGCCGGTTCAGTGCCGTCACGAAGCGTCTTGAACGAAATTGCGATCCTCGGTCCGAATGACACGTCACGGACGTGAGATCAGCTCCGCTCAGGCAGCGCCTGGCAACAGCCTGCTCCAGCGCTGTCACAGCCAGTGAAGCCGTCATCCGGCTGTCGATCGAGTAGCCCACGATGCGGTTGGAGAACACGTCCTTGATGGCGCACAGGTAGACCTTGCCTTCGGCCGCTTGAGTTCTAGCCATCGTCGCAACACCTGGTTGGGTCGGTCGGCACTGAAGTTGCGACGGACGTGGTCGTCATGGACGGGCGGGCCGGCTTTCTTGCCAGAGCCGCGCCGACGGTGCACAGCAGCGACGATGCCAGCCTCTCGGCACAGTGCGTGCACGGTGTTGCGTGACACCTGAAGGCCCTTGTCTTCAAGTTCGTCGGCGATGAACCGGTATCCAAATTCGGGGTCGTCGCGGTGGATGTCGAGCGCGGCGTTGATCAGATACGCCCGCTCGAGGTCCGCTGTCGTCACCGGGTTCGCTCTCCACTTGTAGAACGCCTGCTTGCTAAACCCCAACACCCGGCAGGTCACCGTGACGGGGATACCGTCAGCGGCGAGGTCAACGACCAGCAGGTATGTCATTTTGGGGAGATGTCCTTGGCGAAGTAGGCCGCTGCTCGGCGCAGGATCTCGACCTCTTGCTCGAGGACCCGATTGCGACGCTTGAGTTCACGCACCTCGGCGGCTTCAGCATTGGTGACACCAGAGGACGGTTGCCGTCCTCAATGTCGGCCTGTCGCAACCAGTTACGCAAACATGACTCGGTGATACCGAGATCCTTCGCAATCAGCGCAATCGAGCCGCCCTGACGGGCGACCGCAATCACATCACGGCGAAATTCGGTGGGATAGGGCTTGGGCATGGTGAACATCCTTCCAGCACGGACCAGGTCCGCACAGATCTGGAGTCAACCAACCTTGGGGCAGTCCCGCACTCGACTACCGCAGGCCCAACGAAGTCCACTACAGTTACCAACAACCAGCCCTGGCACCATAAGAGAAACCACCAACTCCGCTGTCCGAAATCACCGCAGCAGCCCATTGGCCCACAGCCACGAGCCCGAGCTCGTCAATGCGGCAGAACGTGGTCAAGTCGGGCACACCGAAGGTAACGTGGTCAGGTCGGGCACACCGAAGGTAACGCGGAACAAGTCGAGGTCCTTCAGATAGTGAGTGTCAGAACTTCCATCCTGGGGGACCTCGACCCCCGCCCCCAACCACTCACACCCCGGTCAGCACACCCTCAATTGTGAAGAGCCAGTTTGACGCACTTGAATCTACAATATAGATTGCAATCCCATCCTTGGAGAATATAAATGACCGTTCGCGAGCCAGCCACTGGAACGCAGAGTGTGGAGCGTGCGTTGTCGCTGTTGACCGCATTCACGGACGAAAGCCCCGAAATGCGAATTTCAGAACTCGTCTTGGCGACCGGGCTTGGCCAGTCAACCGTGTCTCGTCTGGTCAGCACTTTGACTTCCCTGGGTTACCTCCGGCAGGATGAACGAAGGAGCCTTTACGGCCTCGGTACAGAGCCCCTGCGGCTCGCGAACCTCGCCTTGAACTCGTCTAATGTGCACCAAAGATCTCGACAGATCGCACAGTTGCTCGCGTGCGAGACCGGGCTTGGAGTAAACGTTGCCGAGCGTCACGGCGACCAGTTGGTCTACCTCTGCAACTTCGAGGGGGCGGCGGTTGCGCGATCTGCCACACTCGTGGGTAGGTCCGCCCCCCTTCACGCCACCGCCCTCGGTAAGGTCTTGCTTGCAGCACTGAGTGACATCGACGTTGACGCCCTTGTCGGGAAGCGGCTCAAGAAGTTCACGACGCACACGATCACCGATACCTCATCTCTGATCAGTCACGTCGCTCAAGTGCGCGACTCCGGCTACGCACTCGAAATTGAAGAGGCCGCTCCCGGTCGCGCGTGCGTTGCGGCTCCCATTCGCGGCAGAAGCGGAGCGGTAGTTGCAGCTATCTCGATTTCTGGTCCGATCAGCGCCATGAGGCTGCCGGAACGGGAGGCAGAGCTTTCCGCAACCGTCCTCCACACTGCGGGCGACATTTCCGGCGACCTCGGGTACGTCGGCGACTTCGCCCCGTAGCGCGGCCCTTCCGAACGAAGAGGGGCTGGGATTGGACGCACCCCGGACTCGGTCAGTTCAGGAGTGCTTGGATTTCGATCTCTACCGGAATCCCCATGGGTAGTTCGGCGAGGCCGACGGCCGATCTCGTGTGGATCCCCCTCTCTCGGCCGAATGCCGCGATAAAGACCTCAGAGGCACCATCGATGACGTCTGGCTGATCGACGAAGCCCTCCCCCGAGCGCACCATGCCGAGCACCTTCACAATGCGAGATACTCGCTCGAGTCCCACCTCGTGGTGAATGCTGGAGAGTATGTTGAGAGCGGTGCGGCGCGCTGCCTCTGCACCCTCGGCAATAGTGAGGTCCGGTCCGAGTTTGCCGCGAATGTGCTCCGTACCGCTTACGTCAGGCCCGTGCCCGGAGACAAACAACATCTTGTCGACCACAAGGGTTCGGATTCGCGGATGCGATGCGGGAAGCGACTGGTACGGCGGCAGTTGAAGTCCGGCCCGCGCCAATCGATCAAGAACCTCGGACATTTGCGGTTCCTTTCAGGTCGCGATGGGAGACGCGACGACGTCTTGGGGCATCCCCGATTCGAGCGAACGATGAATGGCATCGACAAGCGCGACGGCAGCGAAAGCACGCCGCGCGCCGACCCCGTATTGCACCCCAGTGCGAAGGGTTCGAGCCCAGGCGTGTAATTCCGTTTCCAGATCTGAGCGATCACGGAGAGTCACCGAGGGGTAGTGCATCACGTCAGGGGCGACCGACGACGTTGCGTCACTAAAGAGCACTTGACCGTGCCCGAGATCGACTTCGATGCCGCCACCGCTGCCTATAATTGCGATCCCGGAATCAGAGCGATTCGCACGACCCGCAGGCAGTGTCCACGATTCATGCAGCGTGCCGTACACGCCCGATTCCATCATGACCGTCGCGTCAATCACGTCCCACTGTGAGCTAACCAAACCACGACGTCCCGTCGCATGCACGCTCGTCGGGCGTGATCCCGTCAGCGAGAGTAGGAGATCGGCGTCGTGGATGGTGCCGAACCAACCGACGCTGCTACCGCTTGCTACATGGTCGGCGACGGCACGGCTGGCGTGGCGGCGCACCCTCGCGTGCCATAGATCACCGAGGTCACCTCGGTCGATCATCTGGCGCGCCCTTTCGATCCGAGGATCGTGCTCAAGCAGGTGACCGACCGTGAGCGTGGCGTCGTCGGGCGACGCGGCAAGCATTCGCGCCGCAGCATCCACAGATGTCGCCATTGGCTTTTCGACGATCACCCGAAGGCCATGCGAGATCGCCGCGAGTACAAGTTCTTCGTGAGCATGATCAGGCGTGCAGATACTGACCGCGTCGATCGATCCGACGACGTCGGCGAAATCCCCTACCGCCGTTGTGCCCAGCTGCCCAGCCACGGTAACCGCGTGCTCGGAGCGGCGATCTACTACTGCCACAAGATCGAGGTCCGGACGATCGGCAAGGATCCTCGCGTGCTCGGTGCCCATCCAGCCAAGTCCAACGACCGCGACACGAAGCGGCACGCTCACGAAGCGATCCCTGGGAAGTGGCAGGCCGCCGTATGATCTGGAGCCACGATCTTCAACTCGGGTTCGACCTCGGCGCAGGTAGCTTGCGCAAACATGCACCGGGTGCGAAAGCGGCATCCGCTCGGCGGGTTCGCCGGCGACGGAATTTCTCCCTGCAAGGCTAGGGCTCGCGACGGGCGCGCGTTCTCCGAAACAGCCATGGTCGGCACAGCGGTCAGCAAGGCCCGCGTGTATGGATGCATCGGCGAGTTGAATACCTCTCGCCCAGGGCCCGACTCGGCTATCTTGCCGAGATACATGACGTTGATCCGATTCGAGACGTGACGCACGACGGCTAGGTCATGGGCAATGAACAGACTCGTGAGGTTGAGATCCTGCTGCAGGTCGGCCAGAAGGTTAAGAATCTGTGCCTGGATGCTGACGTCGAGAGCCGAGACGGGCTCGTCGAACACGATCATGCGCGGCTTAAGCGCGAGGGCCCGAGCAATTGCGATGCGTTGACGCTGCCCGCCCGAGAACTGGTTCGGAAGGCGTGTCGCGTGATCCGGGTTCAGCCCCACACGAGCCATTATGTCCAGCGCCTCGGGCTTCCATCGACGTTTGTCGAGCACGCCGGGGTTGTTTCGCCATCCCTCACAAATGGCGTCGATGACGTTCATCCGGGGGTGCAGGGACGAATAGGGATCCTGGAAGACCATCTGCACGTCGCGGCGCATGGCGCGGCGCTCAGTTCGGGTCATCGAGGTCACTGATCTGCCATCGAAGCGGATGTCGCCACCAGTGACCGTCTCCAGCCCGACAATAGAACGCGCGATTGTGGACTTGCCCGACCCTGACTCACCCACTAACCCGAGTGTCTCGCCTATATCGATGGCGAAACTTGCCCCAGCTACTGCGTGAAGTCTCGGCGGCTTGACGGATAGTCTTTGCCGCTTCATGGGGAAACTCACCTGAAGGTTGTCGACAACTAGCAGCGGCTCAGACATGGGCTCTCAGTTCTTTCGCGTAGTGGCACGCAGAACCATGCTCGAGGTCCAGACTTACCATAGGCGGTATCTCGGTGCGGCACAGTTCTGTGGAAAACTCGCAACGCGGGTTGAACGCACATCCGCTTGGGAGATTGCGCGGGTCTGGAGGAGACCCGGGGATGGACGGCAACCGATCGAGAACGTCATCGAAGTGGGGAATCGAGCGCATGAGTGCGCGCGTGTACGGGTGCCCGGGAGTCACGAACGCCTCGCCAACCGGGCCAAACTCCACCGTTTTGCCGCCGTACATAACGAGGGCGTCGTGGGCCGACTCGGCAACGACACCCAAGTCGTGAGTAATCAGGATGATCCCCATGTCGAGTTCGTCCCGCATCTCGGCGAGCAAGGCCATAATTTCGGACTGCACTGTGACATCGAGCGCGGTAGTCGGTTCGTCAGCGATCAAGACTTTAGGATCGAGCGCGATGGCGAGCGCAATCATCACTCGCTGTCGCATCCCACCCGAGAACTGATGCGGATAGTCATCTACGCGATTGCTCGCGGCCGGTATCTGCACACGCTCCATGAGCTCTATCGCGCGTAAACGTGCTGCTTTGGCGCTGAACCCGCGCTTGCGGCGGAGCGCTTCACCGATCTGGCGCCCGACCGTCATAACGGGGTTCAGTGAGCTCATTGGGTCTTGGAAAATCATGGCGATTCCATCGCCGAGCACGGACTGAAAGTCGGCTCGCGTGATGAGAGGTCTCCCCTCAAACCGCACGCTACCCGCAACAATTCGTCCCGCTGGCCGGGGGAGCAGGCCCGAGAGAGCAAGCGCTGTGGTGGATTTGCCCGATCCAGACTCGCCAACAATGGCCAAAGTGCGTCCCCGATCCACGCTGAACGACACGCCATCGACCGCGCGCACGATGCCGCGCCGACCGTGGAATTCGACCGTGAGGTCAGTCACGTCGAATACAGATTCACCCGGTGCGTTGTGCATCAGCTTCCTTTCGGGGGAATGGGAGGGGGGTGCGACAGCCAGGCTGCCGCACCCCGTTCAATTACTTCACCGAGACGTTGGTGAATCTAGGCGTCTCGTTGGGGTCGGGCTCGAAACCCTCGACGTTGCTGTGCCACGCGTAGTTGGCGAGGAGCTCCATCGGGAAGATCCCAACGGCATCGTCCCAAATGATCTCGTTAGCCTGAGCGTAGAGTTCCGCGCGTTCGCCTTGATCAGTCGTCGACTTGCCAGCGGCCAGAAGCTCGTCGAGCTCTGGGTTCGCGTAGCCGGTGCGGTTCGCGGTACTCGTGTACAAGCGGCCCAAGGTGAAGTCAGCATCGCCGGTGAGGACGGAGTTGACGAGGAGGTTCATATCCCAGTTGAGTGAGACCAGATCCTCCAACCACACTGCGCGCTCCTTTTCCAGCAGCGTGATGTTCACTCCGACTGCCTTCCAGTCGGAGATGAAGCTCTGAGCGATCAGGCGGTTCTGCGGACCACCGCCGACGCTTAGGTCGAGCGTCGCGTCGAATCCATTCGGGTACCCAGCCTCAGCAAGCAGCGTGCGAGCCTTGTCCTGATCGAACGCGTACGGCTCCTGGCGCGAGTAGCCAAAAACGGTGGACGGAATTGGCGCGGTGCCCACCGCTGCAGCTTCAGGGAACAGATCGGCGACAACGGCCTCGATGTTCACGGCGTGCCACAGTGCCTGGCGAACCTTTTCATCGGAGAACGGTGCGCGCGCGGAGTTGAACCAGTTCATGTAGTAAACGAAGCTCGGGAGCGACTGAACTGTGAGGTCGGCGTTGGCCTCGAGCGCGCTGAGCTGATCGGGCGCAATCCCCCAGGTGAGGTCGACCTCGCCCGTCTCAAGAGCCGCGATCAAGGACGAGACCTCGGGAATGTCACGAAGCACCAGAATATCGACGTCCGGCTTGCCGCCCCAGTAGTCCTCATTCGCCGCTAGCGTGATGCGATCGCTGGGCACAAAGCTCTCGACCTTGAACGGGCCCGACCCGATCGGCTTCAGGAAGAAGTCGGGGTCGTTCAGATGCGCCGCGGGGGCAATGAACAATAGGGCGAGGTTACTGAGGAAGGTTCCCAGGGGTGTCGTGGTGGTGAACACAACGGCGTGGTCGCCATCAGCCTCGACTGATTCCACAGCTGCCCACAACGACACCAATGGCCCGCCCAGCTCGATGAGACGTTCGTAGGATGCAATAACGTCGGCCGAGGTCACAGCGGTTCCATCGTGGAACGTCGCATTCTCAACGAGGTTAAGCTTCCACACCAGCGGGTCAGAGTTGTCCCAGTCGGTAGCGAGGCTCGGCACGAACTCAGTGCCCTCGCGAGCGATGAGAGAGTCGAACACGTGCTGCGCGACCGTAATCGTAGGTCGGTCGCCGCTGCCCGTGCCGTGAGGATCGATCGAACTGATCGACATCGGGCTCGCAACGGTGAGGGTGGACTCTTCAGCGACTGCGTCGCTGTCTGCGACTGCGTCGCTGTCTGCGACTGCGTCGCTGTTTGCGACACATCCGCTCAACACGAGTGCTGAAGTTATCGCCAATGCAGACAGCGAAGTCAGCTTGGTACGAAGTTTCTTGTGCATGTGATCTTCCTTTTCATTGAGTGAGGAAACCGTCGCGCGGCGCGCGACGGCGTCTAGAAAGTGAGGGTCGTGGTCTTGATCTGGGTCATTCGACGGAGCACCTCGGGCACGCCGACACGACCTGTTCCCGAGGAACGTCCCGACCATCCGCCGAAGGGAAGGTGCAATTCCCAGTACGACGAACGGTCATTGACGACGACGGTGCCGTAGTTCAAAGCAGCGGCGGCGCGCAGTGCTGTGGAGTAGTCATTGGTGAAAACAGCGACGGATAGGGCATGGTCTGAGTTGTTCGCCACCTCGATCAGCCGTTCGGAATCAACTGGCACGATCGGAACGACCGGACCAAAGGTCTCCTCGACATCGATGGCTGACCCTTCACGTACGTTGCCGAGCACGGTCGCTGCGATATAGGTGTCGGTCGGCCAGTCACGCGAATCCACGCTCGTGAGAAGCTGCGCGCCATCGGCGAGCGCGCTCTTAACGTGCGAGCGGATTCGATCTGCGATCGCCAGGTCGTGCACCGGACCGATCACGGTCGCGTCGTCGAACGGCTCGCCGAGCGTGTACCTCGGGGCTATTGCAGCGACCCGCTCAGCCAACTCCCCGGCGATCTCGCGGGCTGCCAGTACCCGCCCGGTCGCACTGCAGATTTGACCCGACGCTGAGAACCCTGCGATCGCAATCGACTCGGCGGCCGCGTCGAGGTCCGCATCGGCATAAACGATGATTGGACCATTTCCACCGAGCTCGAGGATGAGCTCCTTGCCCACCGCTGAAGCCGCGACCGCCTTGCCCGTCGCCGTACCGCCGGTCAGTCCGATACCAACGATGTCGGGATGCGTGGTGATCCTCCGGGCAGTCTCGAGTCGATCCGTCGTGATCAGATTGACGGCGCCGGGCGGCACGCCCGCCTCGTCAAAGCAGCGCAGCACTATGAGCGCCGACGCTGAAGTGCTGGGAGCAGGCTTCCAAACGACCGGATTCCCACTGGCTAGTGCCGGCCCGAGGTATTCGAGTGGGATGTTAACGGGGAAGTTCCACGGGCTGAGCACTCCCCAGACGCCGGTGGGATGAGGGGACGTGAATGTCACCCGGTCGCGAGTGCGCACCGGCACGACGGCACCGAACATGCGCACCACTTCTTCAGCGGCCAAGATCATTCCCGAAGCGGCCTTGTGCACCTCGTCACGCCCGCTCGCGAGCGGGCGTCCCGTCTCGCGCACCACAGCCGAGGAAACCTCCTCTACGTTTGCGATGAGGCGTGCGGCCACCGCGCGGCAGAGGTCGGCCCGCTCATACGCTGTGAGCGCGGCGAGTACGTCGCGCGCTTCTTTCGCAGCCGTGACGGCGGTATCGACGTCATCCGAGGTGTGGTTCTCAAGCTCTGCAAGGAGGGTGCCATCGATTGCGCTGAGGATACGAAATGTCGTCTCTGTATTCATGGTCGTCTTCCTTATGACAGCGCAGGATCAAGTCGGTTGCGCAGTTGATCGCCGAGAAGGCCGATAGCGACCATGACGATGGCGAGTGCTATGCCGGGCATTGTCGAGATCCACCACGCGGAATCGATGTAGTCGCGACCGTTCGCAATGATGAGGCCCCAGGACGGCGCGGCATCGGTGGTTCCGAGTCCGAGGAAGCTCAACGACGCCTCGGCGATGATGACAAGCCCGAACTCGACGGTCGCTACCACGACGAGCGAAGAGAACCCAGCAGGGAAGATGTAGCGCAAGAGAAGCGAGAGATCACTGGCTCCCAGCAGGCGTCCCGCCTGCACGTACTCCCGATTCTTCACCGCAAGGGTGGCGCTGCGCGCCACCCTTGCGAAGGTAACCCAGCGGGCGATAGCGAGCGTAATCACGATGTTTGTGATGCTCGGGCCGAGCATCGCTGCGATCAGGATCGCGAGGAGAATCGAAGGGAAGGCAAGTTGGATATCGGCCAGTCTCATGAAGACGGAATCGACAACACCCCCGTAGTACCCGGAGACCATGCCGATTATTGTTCCCATCGCGCCAGCCAGCACCAGGGTCGAGATTCCCACGAGGAGCGATACCCGTGCCCCTAGCAACACCTGGCCGAAGATGTCGCGGCCAACTTGGTCCGTGCCCAGGATGGCAGTTGTCCCGTCGTCGAGCACGCTGCCAGGCGGTAGGAGTCGGGAGCCAGTGAGCACGATCGATCCGTCGTATCCAATCAGGATGGGGCCTAGAATGGCCGCGACGGCAAAGATGGCGAGAACGGTGACCGCGAACCAGGGACGGAAACTAAGATCCCGCGTACGCGCTCTGGCGCGACCGAATGGTGCCTGCTTACGCATTCTTGCCTCCGACCTGAATCCGGGGATCAAGCACTCCGTAGAGAAGGTCGACGGCAAGGTTGAGCCCCACGAAAACGGCAGCCATCGTGGCGACCGCTGCCTGAACTACGGGGTAGTCGCGGTTGCCTATCGCATCAATGAGGAGACGACCCAGTCCGGGCCACGAGAAGACCATCTCAACGACCACTGCACCGCCAAGAAGCACGCCGAATTGCAGGCCCAGCACAGTCACGACGGGGATCAACATGTTCCGAAGACCGTGCACACTGATCACGACACCCTCGGAGAGCCCCTTCGACCGGGCCGTCTGGATGTAGCCCTCCCGTAGCGTCTCTAGGAGGCCGCTACGCACGAGTCGCACGATGACTCCGATAAGCGGGAGTCCAAGGGCAATGGCGGGAAGAACTATGTGCCGCCATGATTCAGCGCCCCCACTGGGCATCACGTTTAGGGTTCGTGCGAACAGAAGGATGAGCATGATTCCCACCCAGAAAGTGGGGAGGCCTTGCACGATGAGGGAGGAGGTGCTGGCGATTCGGTCGATGAACCCGCCCGGCTTCATCGCGGACAGAATTCCCAGCGGCAGGCTTACTGCTAGCGCGAGTGCCATCGCCGTTCCAGCGAGCGCCAGACTCAGCGGGAGCCGCTGAAGCACGTGACCCATCGAGTCGCCACCAAGTCGGAACGAGTCACCGAAATCAAGAACGACAGCACCCCGCAAGAAGGCAAAGTATTGAGCGAGCAAAGGCTCGTTTAGCCCGAATCGTTCACGGAAGGCGTCAAGCTCCACCGCGGTAGCGGTCGGACCCAATTGAGTCAGTGCAGGGTCTCCAGGGACGATCCGCACGACGATGAAGATGACCGTTACGACTCCCCAGAGCACAAACAGGGTCATCGCAACGCGCCGCATCAGGAAAGTGAGAATTTCGCCTCCTCCCGTCTCCGTCGCCGGGTACATTGAATCCACCATGTGTGTGTCGCATGCAAATTATAGACATTTGCGATCATGATGCCGATGGACCATACTGTACATGTATAGCGTCCTAGCGCAAACTATTCTTCTTAGGAGAGACATGTCCACGGTTATCCCTCTCAACGAGATGGTCGATAGGTACAAGAAGTTGTACGTCCCGGCTGTAGCCGATGTGCTCGACAGCTTGGGTTTGTGGCACCAGGTCATGGATGCGGAGATCAAGCCTCTCCGTCTGACGGACAAGATTGCGGGCGTCGCATTTACCGCCCTCGGCCGTTCGGAGCGCTCAGAAGACCGCAGCATTCGCCTTGGCGCGAAGATGGTCGACCATCTCAGCCCGCATGACATCGCTGTTTTTGACTGCGCGGATGACCGTACCGTTGGACATTGGGGCGAACTGCTCTCGAACGGTGCCATTGCCCGCGGCGCGACCGGCGCAGTCGTTGACGGGGGAATGAGAGACACCGCTGCTGTACTCGACCTCGAGTTCCCTGTGTTCCACCGCTTCCGCCTTCCTCGCGATGCGAAGGGCCGCTGGAACGTCGTGGACATGCAACAGCGCGTTGTGTGCGGTGGAGTTCCCGTGTCTCCCGGTGACTTTATCGTGGGCGACTGTGACGGCGTGGTGGTCGTGCCGCGGGAGCTCGCGACAGAAGTGCTAATCGAGTCCGAAACAACGGTGAAAGTAGAGAGTGAGATCCGCGACCGCGTGCGCGCAGGTGAGAACGTCGGCGACCTCTACATGACCTACGACCGCTTCTAGGAGAGACTGGCCCTCATGACCCCCGAACATCGTTTGCAGTTCATGAGCTCCCCCGAGTTCGCATCACGAGCGGCGAGGGTAGCCCTGATCCCGCTCGGGGCCACAGAGCAACACGGCCCTCACCTTGCCATGGGTACTGACGGAATCGTCGCCGAACGTCTCGCACGTAAGATTGCGGATTCGTCCGGCGGAGTGGCAATTGTCACGCCCGCGATTTATGGGGGATTCTCGCCCCACCATATGGAATTTCCTGGAACGCTGACGCTCAAAGTGAGCACGCTGAGCGCCATCCTGCTGGACTATGTGGAGTCATTTCAAGCACACGGGATCGATCGCTTCATGATCGTTAACGGCCATGGTGGCAACATCGCCTTTCTTCCGGCATGGATGGCGGAAGTGCAGGACTCTCATGGTGTACGAATTGCTCTGGCACACTGGTCACTCCTTGGCAGAGACATTGTCGCAGAGATCGCTACGAGCAATGTGTTCGGTCATGCCTGTGAAGTCGAGACGAGTCTCGTGATGTCGCTTGCACCCGAGCTGCTTGTGGCAGACCCTCCCTCCGCGGTAGGTCTCATTCCTCCGGGACACCCGCTCGTTCGTGGACAAGTGATACCCGAACGAGAGATCGGTGTGTTCGTTCCACGAAAGTTCAGCGCGATCACACCGAACGGTGCCCTTGGCGACCCGAGCGCTGCCAACGTGCAGCTCGGAAACGAGCTCGTCGACGCGGTAGTCGATCGAGCAAGTGCTGTCGTCCGATGGCTCGCCGAGAGCTAGGTATCGTAAGGAGCCTGACGGGCGAACAGTATGCCTCGGCTCATTCTCGATGTGCACGCACTGATGCATGCACGATCCCGATTGGCTGCTCGCCCCGGTGCTCTTGCGGATCGCGCTTCTCGGTGTTCTCGCGGCTGCGAATCCAGGTGTTTCGCAAGGACCGCCGTGGACGCCAAGGCCCCTAGCTGTTGTTCCCACGGAGGTTGTGTGCGTGGCCTGAAGCAAAAGGTGAGGACCTCCGGTATCGATTGGGTTACCACACTCAATTGATGAAGCGCCCCAGGTTTTCGGCCGCTCCTATGCGGGTTGCGGCTCTCGGGCGAGGGTCGCGTAGTGGGCTTGCTCGAACTCGGCGGGTGGGACGTAGCCGATGCTCGAGTGAAGCCTACGGGTGTTGTACCAATCGACCCAGCCAGCGGTTGCGTACTCGACGTCGGCGATGGTCTTGTAGGGGCCATCGTGGAACACGGTCGTGCGGATGCACTCGGTCTTGTAGAGGCCGTTGATCGTCTCCATGAGGGCGTTGTCGTAGGCGTCGCCGACGGACCCGATGGAGGGTGCGATGCCGTCGAGGGCGAGCTTGTCGGTATAGGCCACAGACACATATTGAGATCCGGCGTCCGAGTGCGCCCGCAGTTGCTTGGGTGCCACGGGGTGGCCTTGTCGGCCGCGTTCCCACAGGGCCATCCTCATCGGGATCATCACGAGTTCGACGTGTTTGGTGCTCTGCGCATGCCAGGCAACGATGCGCTGCGAGTAGACATCGACGATGAATGCGACGTAAACCCATCCATTCCAAGTGCGGCAATAGGTGAAGTCCATCACCCAGGTGTGATCGGGTCGTGGGGCTGTGAAGTCACGATTCAGCAGGTCCCCGGCACGAATACCGTCCTTCGCTGGGATGGTGGTGCGGATGGACTTGTCGCGGCGAATACCTTCCAATCCGAGCGACCGCATGGCTCGATCCACGCTGCCACGGGAAGCGTCAGTGATAGTGCGGCGGATCAGGGCGGTCATCTTGCGTCGCCCGTAGAGTCCCTCCGGGGTCAGCGTGCGACGCGCCCGCCCTCCAGTCTCGACGGTGCTGAAGGCGGCAGCGCGGACCGCGGCTTCAACCTGGGCGTCGCTGACCGTTCGGGTCGCAACGACACCACGTCGCCAGGCCCGGTAGGTCCGTGGCTCGCGATCTGGCAGCCCTGCTCACGCAGGACCCGGCAGATCGACTCGACCGCGTGGCCTTCGGCTCTCATCGTGTCGATGAAACCCATCATCATCGGTTGCGGGGGTCGAGACCTCGCCACGCACGAAACTTGTCGCCGCCTTCAAAATCGCGACGTCTTCACGCAGGCGCGTGTTCTCAGACTTGAGCCGCTTAATTTCGGCATGCTCGACCGAGGTCACCCCGTCGCGCGTGCCGTCGTCAATATCGGCTTGCAGCACCCACCGGCGCACGGACTCGTGGCCCACGCCGACCTGGCGGGCCACGGCCGCTGACGCGGCCGTCAACGACGGATACTCCGACCGGTGCTCACGCACCAACCGGACAGCGCGCTCACGGAGCGCTAGATCAATCTTCTTTGGCATGACATACATCCTCTCAACTCAAAAGGATGCGGCATCAAACCTGGGGCGCCTCAATACCCGAACTCGGGGTCGTCGCGGTGGATGTCGAGCGCGGCGTTGATCAGATACGCCCGCTCGAGGTCCGCTGTCGTCACCGGGTTCGCTCTCCACTTGTAGAACGCCTGCTTGCTAAACCCCAACACCCGGCAGGTCACCGTGACGGGGATACCGTCAGCGGCGAGGTCAACGACCAGCAGGTATGTCATTTTGGGGAGATGTCCTTGGCGAAGTAGGCCGCTGCTCGGCGCAGGATCTCGACCTCTTGCTCGAGGACCCGATTGCGACGCTTGAGTTCACGCACCTCGGCGGCTTCAGCATTGGTGACACCAGAGGACGGTTGCCGTCCTCAATGTCGGCCTGTCGCAACCAGTTACGCAAACATGACTCGGTGATACCGAGATCCTTCTGTCAATGGCCAATCCGAACTGGGTGTTTTCTAGCCAACGTCGCATCACTCGATCAAATGGGGGCTGTTTCCTTGAGCCTATCGAAGTGCAATTGAGCTGGTTCCCAGTTGCGTGATTCGCGAGGGCGCGCGTTGATCTTTGCGGCGACTTCAGCAAGGCGCTCGGGACTGTGCAGGTTCAGGTTGGTGCCTTTGGGAAAGTACTGGCGGATGAGCCCGTTGGTGTTTTCGTTGGACCCCCGTTGCCAGGGCGCATGCGGGTCGCAGAAGTAAACCGGGATAGCCGTTTCTTTCTTGAACTGCAAATATTCTGCCATTTCCGACCCCTGGTCCCACGTCAGTGACCCCCGCAAGTGCGCCGGCAGCTGACATGGCCTGACCGACGCGTTCACGCACGGTGGTGGCGTCGCGCTTACCGTTCAGGTGCACGAGCCACAGCATGCCGCTGGTGCGTTCCACGAGGGTTGCCATGGCTGAGCGGTTGAACGCCCCACACACGAGGTCGCCTTCCCAATGACCGGGCACGAGCCGACCGTCGACCTCAGCGGGGCGCTCGCCTAGCAGCGGGCCGGAGAACCTCGAACGCCGTTTTGTGGTGCGACGGTGGGTCAGGCGCCCGCGGCGCCCGGTTCGGAGCTGACGGGTCATTCCCCGGGGCAGTCCGGTTGCGCTCGGCGAAGACAGAGCCTGATAGATGGTTTCGTGCACGACGTGCATGTCGGGCTGGCCCGGATAATCGAGACGCAACTGGTGACTGATCTGCCTCGGACTCCACTGTTCGAGAAGGTGTTTCGAGATGGCATCGCGAAGCTGTGGGTTCCCGGCGATCTTGCCCGGCCGGGGGCGTTTGCGCGCGGCCTCCGCCAGAACCTGCGCCGCTCGAGGAGCATATCGTTTCAGGCGTGGCGACCGATTCCGGGCTACCTCACGGCTGACCGTCGACGGGCTTCTGCCCAACCCGACCGCGATCTGACGCAGGCTCTTCCCGTGCTGCATTGCATCAGCGATCTCAATCCGCTCGCCCTCGGATAGGTATCGCGACGAAATCGTCGGTGGTGCTTTCAGCGAGATCGGCGCGTACGTCTTCGCGCGTCCTTGCGCGTTCGTCACTATCCGCCCGTGCCACCATCGCATACCCGTGCGCCGGTTTATGTTCAGTGTTCGACACGCCTCGGCGTTGCTGATTCCTTGCCTCATCAGCTGACCATATTTGTTGCGTATCTCGACCATCGGCAGTGCACCGGCGCCCTTTTGCCGCGTTCTTGGACTAACTGGCATCGCTTCTCCCGAACCTCAGGTGATGCGACGTTGGCTAGAAACCGCCCAGTTTCCCATGGCCGCTAACATCCTTCGCAATCAGCGCGATCGAGCCGCCCTGACGGGCGACCGCAATCACATCACGGCGAAATTTGGTGGGATAGGGCTTGGGCATGGTGAACATCCTTCCAGCACGGACCAGGTCCTCACAGATCTGGAGTCAACCAACCTTGGGCAGTCCCGATCGGTGCACGCGCAACATCCCGCCCTCGTCACGTCAGGATTGGACGAAGCTGGCCTCAAGTGAATTAGGTAAGCCTATCCTTGCTTATATACTTTGACGACAAGCCGATAACCCCGCAACGAGAGGCCTCCGCGTT
>Ga0307486_1001142_pt1 | contig 21224 bp, 21 predicted proteins | sample CBIW02metaG_FD_203663 | JGI IMG/M metagenome (GOLD analysis project Ga0307486, IMG submission 203663) | Sea-ice brine microbial communities from Beaufort Sea near Barrow, Alaska, United States - CBIW 0.2 | ecosystem: Environmental > Aquatic > Marine > Coastal | place: USA: Alaska | collected...
TTGACACCTCCCCGGATTTTACCGGGACAAATGTAAAACCTCAGATCATTGAAAATTATGATGGAAAGGATATCGTGCTGAATAAAGAACAGGACATAATCCTTTCTCCCGATTATTTTGAAGATCTTCTTCAGTATAAAGGCCAGACATTAATTACCACCGATGGCACAACCTTGTTGGGAGCAGATGATAAAGCAGGGATTACCGAAATTATTTCGGCAATGGAGTACCTTATAGACAACCCACAAATTCTTCACGGAAAAATTCGTGTTGGCTTCACCCCCGATGAAGAAATTGGGCGTGGCGCACATAAATTCGACGTGAAAAAATTTGGAGCCGAATGGGCTTATACGATGGATGGAAGTCAGGTTGGCGAACTGGAATTTGAAAACTTCAATGCTGCGGAAGCTAAAGTTACAATCCAAGGAAAAATTGTACATCCCGGATATGCAAAAGACAAAATGGTGAATAGCATGTACATCGCGCAGGACTTTATCAATTCGCTGCCAAGATTGGAAACCCCAGAACACACTGAGGACCGACAAGGATTTTTCCACCTAACCGATATTAAGGGGGATGTTGAAGAAACAAAATTAAAATATATCATCCGCGACCACGACAAAGATCATTTTGAGGCGAGGAAGGAGATGATCCGGAATCTTGTATCCGAAATTAATTCCCAGCATGACAAGGAAGTTATAAAAATTGAAATTAAAGATCAATATTCCAATATGCGTGAAAAGGTAGAGCCGGTAATGCACATTGTGGATGTTGCTGAAGAAGCCATGAAAGCGGTAAACATTACCCCTTTAATTAAACCTATTCGCGGTGGTACGGATGGAGCTCAGCTTAGTTATATGGGACTTCCCTGCCCCAACATTTTTGCGGGTGGACATAATTTTCACGGTCGGTATGAATACGTGCCTGTAGAAAGCATGCAAAAAGCAGTGGAGGTAATTGTGAAAATTGCAGAAATCACTGCGGAAAAATATAAGTCCTGAAAAACACAAAAAATTGAATCTGTAGATCAATATATTCAATCCCATTCCAGATGGTCTGAAATTCTCTTGGAATTAAGAGAATTATTGAATTCTACTGTTTTGACGGAATCCATTAAATGGGGCTGACCTGTTTACACCGTAGAAGGCAAAAATTTATTGGGAATTGGAGCTTTTAAAAATCACAGTGTCCTCTGGTTTTTCCAGGAGGCACTTTTACAAGTTAACACTAATTTATTAATAAATGCACAGGAAGGCAAAACAAAGGCGCTCAGGCAGATAAGATTTGAGGCAGGTTCAAAAATTGATAAACAGGAACTTCTAAAATATATTGATGAAACTATCAGCCTGCATAAACTGGGGAAAGAAATCAAACCGGATTTGAAGAAGGGAATTTTCATTCCATCCGAATTATCCGGTTTTTTTGAATCAAATTCAGAATTAAAAAAGGCCTTCTCAATCTTAACTCCTGGTAAACAGAGAGAATATGCCGAATATATTTCCGAAGCAAAGAGGGACGAAACCAAACAAGAACGAATTGAAAAAATAATTCCAATGATTAAAGTTGGTATAGGTTTAAACGATAAAAATTGTTAAAATGAAAAGGGACGATTAATTTCGTCCCTTTTCATTTTATATGCAGATATTTTTATCTAAAAATAGCAGTTCCCGCCTCTTCTTCTCTTTTTACCGGCATTTTCGCTATCCCATAGTTTTATGGTGAGGCTTACAATGAGTTGATTCAAGCGGGTATCCTCAAAACTTCCACGATTCATTACCGGAAAGGCAAAATTGGCGCTATTAGATGTAATATCAATTTCCTGGCTTTCTTTTGATGATAAAGAACGGTCATAACGAATATCCAGGCCAAAACTGCCAAATTCCACTTTTGCACCAATTTGAGCTGAAAGAGGGCTGTTTTGAACAACAATTTGCGGGGTAGGTCCGCCTTGGGTTACAGGTTGATTTCTTTCCAAAGTGGCATCAATAATGTTTTTGTAAGCCATCCCGGCATAAATATCTAATGGACCATAAATATTATATCCAACCAAAACGGGAACGCTTAATTCCTCCACTTCATATAATGCAGGCCCCTGAGGGAAATCAAATCTTGATTCCAGCTTAGAATAAACGATCTCCGGCCTAATAAAGAACTTTCCGAAATTGATCTGGGTCCAGACGCCCCCATGAAAACCTATTTCTCCTTCTGCCGTAAAAGTTTCACTTGTATATGATAATGGAATACCTGAATCAATTCCTTTAATTTCCCCACCAAATGTTTTATTGACCCCTCCTTTTAATCCTGCCTGAAATTCCTGAGCCTGAAGAACTGCAGTTTGAAAACCGGCAAAGCAAATAAGAAGTGCTAGAAGTGTTTTATTCATAAAACTAAGGTTGTAATAATTTGTAATATCGGGGTAAATATATTATTTAAAAAAATAAATCACACTTGTTTTTCTATTCATTTAACGTGTTAGAATTAAAAAAATTATAAAAACCTGCAATCAATATTTAAAAACAAACAAAGGTTGTTCTAAATGTAGTGAATTATCCGCTTCAAATAATTTCAGGATCAAATCCCGTAACAGTAATTAAAAGCCAAATATTATCACATTTAAAACAACCTTTTAAGTTGTAATATCTTCCTTTTTTAATGTACGATTATAGCATCAGCCATTCCATCAGGATCGCCTATTACTGTACCATCGGTTTTGGCAGCGCCTAAGAGAAGAACCCCTGCAGCGTGAGGAGCGGCCATGGAAGTTCCGCTAATGGTATTATAACCGCCACCCTTCCAGGTAGATTTAATTTTCACCCCCGGAGCAGCATAATCAATAGGTGGATTTCCAAAATTTGAAAAATACGCCCATACATCGTTCACGTCCATTGCAGAAATTGTAACAATAATTGAGTCAATATCGTTAGGGTCGCTATTTACTCTTGCGGGAGAACTGTTATTTGCATCGCTGCTTTCATTTCCGGCTGCCAGTGCAAACTTAATTCCGTTCCCTGAAGCAGCTAAAATAGCGTCGTCAAGAGCTTTTGAAGCAGGACCTCCTAAACTCAAATTGGCGACATCGCCGCTTTTCCCATTTGCGCCAACGTGTTCTACACCGGCAATAACTCCGGAGTAATACCCACTTCCACGGCTATCCAATACTTTCACCGGAATAACAGTAGCTCCCGGAGCAACGCCAATAACACCAAAATCGTTATTTATAGCAGCTATAGTCCCCGAAACGTGAGTTCCGTGACCATGGCCATCATCTAAAGATTTTGAATCTCTCCCGAAAGTAAAAGCATTGAAGCCTCTGGAAGCATCCACTTCTAGATCGGGATGATCCAAATCTATCCCGGTATCAACAATCCAGGCTACGGCATTTCCAGCGTAAGCTCCACCACCGTTTACACGAGTAATTCCATAAGGAGTTTCTTGTGAATCCCCTGTTGAACCTCCTGTTCCCGGATCAGGCTCACCACAAGGACTACCGTTTGGAGTGCCACAAGGCGGAGCAAAAACTACAATCCTATCTTGTTCAATATAGGCAATTTCTTTTTTTCCTTTAAGCTGTTCAACCTGGGCTTTGGTCAATTTCAAGGTTGCGCCGCTTAAGGTTTTACTATAAACATTCAGGATCTCTACAGAATAAATTGAAGCATTCGCCAGGACCTTTCGTGTTTGGTTGGCCATGGCTTCCTGAGCTTTGGAATAATTTTCAGGGTACTTGGAGTTTACATCCTCTATCATATTCTTATTGAACACTACTATATACTGACCTTCAATATTTTTAGAATCAAATCGGGAGTCGTTTTCAGAAAATGTAGCTTCCTCCTCAGGGGAATTCTGATCCTGACTACAGGAATAAAAAAATACAGTCGCAATTAGGGCGACTCCGATTAGTTTATAGTTTGATTTTAACATAGTATGTATATTTTTAGTTGAAATAAGTTGATTAATATAACAAAACTTTACCTTAAAATAAAAACAATAATTTATAATTATGTTAATATTTGCGACAACTCTTAAAAACACGAAACAAAAATAAGGTTAACCCTAAGTATAGCACTACTTAATAACAACATGTTAAAATTTTATCTGGTTTCGGATATCTCCTTATTTTCAGCCATCCATTTCTTAATTCCCCCATCCAATAAATATATGTGTTTAAACCCCGCCTCGTTAAGAATTCTGGCGGCTTCCGGGCTCACAGTTCCTGTAGTACAATAAATTGCAATAGGTTTGGTTTTATCAAGTTTATCAAGTTTTTTCCTGAAATCTATATCATATATAATATTTGCGGCATTGACAATGTGAGATTTATTAAAATCTTCTTCCTGCTGTATATCTACCACCTGAATATCGCCATATTGCAAATGAGTATTCATCTCTTCAACTGTAACCACCTTTATTTGGTTTACTGCATCATTTTTACAACTGTAAACAGCAGTAATAATGAAGATAATTATTAAAAACCTAAGCTTCATGTTTTAGTTTTAGGGGGTTTGAATTTCGCCATCCCATTCAATAATACCGCCCATTAAATTATAGGCATTTTCAATTCCGTGTTGATGCATCAAAGCACAAGCAGAAGCACTCCGGGCTCCGGATCGGCAATAAACCAAGTAATTTTTAGATTTATCAAGTTTTTCGATTTCATCCAAAAATTCCTGACCTTTATAGATGTCAATATTAATGGCTTCAGGGATAAATCCTGCCAAAAATTCTCCTTCAGTTCTTACATCGAGAATTACAGAATTTTCATCCTTTGCTTTCGCTTCTTTCCATTGATCCTGGGTTAAATTTTTCATTCTTTATAATTTATCGGGTTACTAAATAAAAATTTTTGAATTTTTAAAAAATGTAAATATAAGGCAAACCTTATAATTTTATTTAATCTGAGTCCCAAAAATGAAATGAATCAATAAAATAAATTCTAAAGCTTATAATTCCAATGATCAGATAAAATCGACCTACCGAAATTCTTAGACTACTTAACTTTAACATAAGTTTAATATTGTAACCTGTACAATTATTTTATATTTGTATGTACAATAGTTGTTTAAACAAATGAAGATTGAAGATATTATAAAAACCGAAAGCCCGTTACCTACTTCCCGCAAGCTGATCATAAGTTTGTTTTCCACCACAAGTTGGGCGAACGACCGGATTTCTGATGTTTTAAAACCTTGTCAAATTAGCCTTCCTCAGTTCAATGTTTTACGAATTTTAAGAGGACAGAAAGGAAAACCTGCAAACCTAAGCACTATTCAGGATCGTATGGTTAGCAAAATGAGCAATACCACACGGTTGGTGGACAAATTGATCGCAAAAGGCCTTGTTGAAAGAATTACATGCGAAAAGAATCGCAGGAAAGTGGAAATTACTATCACCTCCAATGGAATTGAATTTTTAACCAAACTCGATCCCATTATTGATAAAGTGGAACATGAAATCACTGACAATCTTACACCTGAAGAAATTGAAAATTTAACCCAATTATTAAATAAACTCAGATAAAAAAAATACTTTGAACACATATATAGAAAATCTTAAATGGCGTTATGCCACAAAAATATTTGACAGATCCAAATCGGTTTTAGAGGAAGAGTTGAGGATAAGGAATTAAAGGAAAAAGGATTAACTACCGCAGCTATAGCGACAATTGGCTATCGCAGTGAAGCCGATAAATCACAATATGCTCCTAAAGTCAGAAAAAACAAAGAAGAATTATTTCACAGATTATAAACCAAAAACAAGAATACTATGAAAAAGAAAATTTTAAATGGCTTAGTCGCCTCAATAATTGTTTTAACAAGCCTTTCATTTGCAACAATGAATAAGGAAGTTAATGTTAAAGAAAGCAGTGTTACATGGACAGCTAAGAAAGTAACAGGCTCACATACCGGAACAGTTCAACTTAAATCTGGACATTTTAAAGTTGAAGATGAGAAATTGATTGGAGGAGAATTCGTTATGGATATGACCAGCCTATTAGATTCCGATCTTACAGGTGAATACAAGCAAAAACTGGAAAGACATTTAAAATCTGAAGACTTCTTTGGAGTTGAAAAATACCCAACCGCAAAACTGATCATCACAAGTGTTGCCAAAAAAGGCGAAGAAACCTACGGTGTCGTTGCAAATTTGACCATTAAAAATGAAACTCACCCGGTCACTTTTGATCTTGGCTGGAAGGGAAATTCAGCTTCAGCAAAATTGTCGATCGACAGGTCAAAATATGATGTTCGTTATCGTTCAGGAAGTTTCTTCGATGATCTGGGAGACAAAACTATTTATGACAACTTTGATTTAGAGGTAAACCTTAAATTTTAAATTCTGAATTCTATAATGCCACGAATGCTCAATTACAAATTAGAGCATTGGTGGCGTTTTTCATTAGGTTCAAATTCAAATAATCAAAAAGTCTTTGTCAATTCAAATTACCTGAGTATATTTGACAAAATGAAAAATCAAACAATACATATTTGGTGGTGGAATAGCTTACGTCAACACGTCGTGAAGTAACACTGCTATAGTATTAATCATATACAAAAGGCTTGTCTCACGACAAGCCTTTTTTTGTTTAACAATATTAAAAATTTATGTTTCAATTAACCACAACCTACAAAAAAATTCTCGCCGACACCATAACTCCGGTGAGCGTATATCTTAAAATCCGTGATAAATATCCCAACAGTTTGCTTTTAGAAAGCAGTGACTATCACGCCAACGACAATAGTTTTTCATATATCTGCTGCAATCCGATCGCATCCATAAAGATTGAAAATGAAAAGATCATTGAAGTTTTTCCTGACGGAAACAGGATTGAAATTCCAATTACGGAAGATATCAATGTACCTGAAAGAATCCAGGAATTTTCAAAGCAATTCCATACAGAAACTTCCAATTTTAAATTTATCAACAGCGGGCTTTTTGGTTATATCGCGTATGATGGCGTTCAATATTTTGAGGATATCAAAATAGCGAAAAAGAAAGGTGATCTAAAACTTCCGGATTTGTATTACGCGGTTTACCAAAATATTATTGCCATCAATCACTTCAACAACGAAGCCTATATTTTTGATCATAATTTCAACACCGAAAATAATCTAAAAGAAATAGAGCAAATCCTGAAAGTTAAAAACTTTGCAACCTATAGTTTTAAAAGAGAGGAAGAAGCTGTTTCAAATTTAACCGATGAAGAGTTCAGGGAAAATGTAACATTGGGGAAAAAACACTGCCAACGCGGAGATGTATTTCAATTGGTGCTTTCCCGACGTTTTTCCCAGGCTTTTAAAGGAGACGAATTCAATGTTTACCGCGCCTTGCGCAGTATAAATCCGTCACCTTACTTGTTCTATTTTGATTATGGGAACTTTAAAATTTTTGGCAGTTCTCCGGAGGCACAACTCATAGTGAAAGATGGGCAGGCAGAAATCCACCCAATTGCAGGAACCTTTAAACGCACCGGAAATGACGAGCAGGACGCGGAATTAGCCAAAAGCCTTGCTTTAGACAAAAAAGAAAATGCAGAGCACGTGATGCTGGTAGATCTTGCCAGAAATGATCTAAGCAGGCACAGTACCAATGTAAAAGTGGAAACCTATCGTGAAATTCAATTCTTTTCGCACGTTATTCACCTTGTGAGCAAGGTTACCGGAATTAAAAAGAAAAATACCGACACCATGCAAATTGTGGCTGATACCTTTCCGGCCGGAACCCTTAGCGGTGCTCCAAAACACAGTGCAATGACCTTAATTGAAAAATATGAAAATGTAAACCGGAGTGCATATGGCGGGGCAATCGGGTTTATGGATTTCAACGGGAATTACAACCATGCGATTATCATAAGGTCTTTTGTGAGTAAAAACCATCAGCTTCACTATCAGGCCGGGGCAGGAATAGTCTCAGGATCAAAAGAGGAAAACGAATTACAGGAAGTTTTTAACAAATTAGGCGCATTGACCAAAGCATTGGAAATTGCGGAAGAAATATAAAGTCTAAATGACTTCCACAAAACAAGTGTTTATAATAAAAGATAACTACAGAAATGAATAATTCAAATAATAATTCTGCAAATATTCCCAATTCCAAATTTCGGAAAGATCCGGTAACTGTTTTGGTCATAGACAATTACGATTCTTTTGTTTACAATCTGGTACATTATCTGGAGGAACTTGACTGTGTGGTAACGGTTCGTCGCAATGATGAACTCAATCTGGAAGAGGTTGAAAAATACGATAAGATCTTGCTTTCCCCAGGGCCAGGTATTCCAGATGAAGCAGGACTTTTAAAGGCAATCGTTGAAAAATATGCTCCAACTAAAAGCATTTTGGGGGTCTGTTTGGGTCAACAGGCCATTGGAGAAGTTTTTGGGGGTAAATTGGTAAATCTGGAGTCGGTTTATCACGGAATTGCCACCAAAATCAAGCGATGTGTAGATGATGAAGTTCTTTTTGAAGGATTGGAAAAGGAATTCGAAGTAGGACGATATCATTCCTGGGTAGTCGATAAAAATTTACCGCATTGCCTGGAAGCCACATCCTACGATCACAACGGACAGGTAATGTCCTTGCGCCATCGGGCTTTTGACGTAAAAGGAGTGCAATTTCACCCGGAATCTGTATTAACTCCGGATGGAAAAAGAATGATAGAAAATTGGGTTAAATAAAAAAGCCCAACCGACCCTGAGGGGTATGGAGTAAAAAAATAAGATTAAAAACTGAAGTTTAATAAAATAACCTCAATAAACTCTTTCCCTTCGGGGGAATTAGAGAGGGCCTTTTTACTATGAAACAATTACTAAACAGACTTATAAATCACGAAACCATCTCAAAAGAAGAGGCACGGGAAGCGCTGGTCAATATTTCGAACGGAGAATACAACCAAAGCCAGATCGCTGCTTTTTTAACGGTTTATATGATGCGAAGCATCACCATTGAAGAACTGGAAGGCTTTCGCGATGCGTTGTTGGATCTATGCGTCAAGATAGATTTAAGCGCTTACAACCCAATTGATCTATGTGGCACGGGCGGTGATGGAAAAGACACTTTTAACATTTCAACTGTTTCCTCATTTATAACTGCCGGGGCCGGGATAAAAGTTGCCAAACACGGTAATTACGGAGTTTCTTCGATTAGCGGAAGTTCAAATGTTATGGAATATCTGGGTATAAAATTCAGTAATGACCCAGATTTTCTTGAAAAATGCATAGATCAGGCAGGAATTTGTGTGCTTCACGCCCCGCTTTTTCACCCGGCGATGAAAAATGTAGCACCAATCCGGAAATCCCTAGCGGTAAAAACTTTTTTCAATATGTTGGGGCCAATGGTAAATCCCGCTTTTCCGAAACAACAATTGGTGGGCGTTTTTAGCCTGGAATTGGCCAGAATGTATGGATACCTTTATCAAAATACCGATATCAAATTCACGATTCTACACGCGTTGGACGGGTACGATGAAATCTCACTGACAGGAGCTACAAAAACCATTTCAAATAAAGCGGAAAGCATGTTGGAAGCTTCAGATTTTGGAGTGGAAACTTTAACAGCTTCAGAGATTTATGGAGGAAATTCCATAGAAAATTCAGCTAAAATTTTTATGGATATATTACAGGGAGAAGGAACAACAGCACAAAACAATGTTGTTTGTGCCAATGCCGGAATGGCCATTGCAACTGATAAAGATTGTTCCCCAAAACAAGGTTTTGAATTTGCGAAAGAAGCCCTGCTTTCGGGAAAAGCACTACAGGCTTTGAATAAATTACAGCAATTAAGCCAGTTATAATTTTTAAACGATTGGTTCAATTCAATAGGGTTTGAAAAAAGAAAAGTAAGTCTGGGTAGGTCAAAGACCCATACCAAACTCAATTAATATTATTTTATAATGAACATATTAGACCAGATAATTGCTGATAAATTCAAAGAGATAGCACTTAAAAAGCAGCTGATCGCGGCTTCTGATTATGAGCAATATCCGCTATTTGAACGGGAAACTGTTTCATTGACCGAAGCCTTAAAAAACAGTACGACCGGAATTATAGCAGAACACAAGAGGCGATCGCCTTCCAAAGCAGTGATCAATCTAAGCCTGAATGTTCAGGATGTAGCTCGTGGATATGAAAATGCAGGGGTTTGCGGAATGTCTGTTTTAACCGACGCAAAATATTTTGGCGGATCATTAGACGATTTGATTTTGGCCAGGGCCTCGGTAAAAATGCCATTACTGAGAAAAGAATTTATCATAGACGAATATCAAATTATAGAAGCAAAAGCACACGGTGCCGATGCTATTTTACTTATTGCCGCTGTTTTGGATCGGGAGCAGATCAAAAGTTTTTCAGAACTGGCTAAAAGTTTGAAACTCAACATTTTGTTAGAGGTTCACAATATGGAAGAATTGGAAAAGTCAATTCTGCAAAACATCGATATGATAGGGGTGAACAATCGGAATTTAAAAACCTTTGAAGTCAGTACAGACATTAGCAAACAGCTTTCAGAAAAGATACCTAATGAATTTGTAAAGGTTTCTGAGAGTGGAATAAGCAGTGTTGAAGCGATCAAAGATTTAAAGAATTATGGTTACCAGGGATTTTTGATCGGTGAAAATTTTATGAAAACCGATAATCCCGGACTTAGCGCTAGGGAATTTATTAAAAATTTAGCCGAATGAATAGCCTGAGAATAAAAATTTGTGGAATGAAAAAATCTGAAAACATCAGGGAAGCAGCTGCATTGCATCCTGATTATCTGGGTTTTATATTTTATGAAAAATCCCCGAGAAATTTTCAGGGTGAAATTCCGAAAATAGATCTAAATATTAAAAAAACGGGGGTTTTTGTCAATGCTTCAGTCAATTTTATTGTTGCTAAAGTTGAAAAATATAATTTTCAGACAATTCAGCTTCACGGGAATGAAACTCCTGAATTTTGTGAAGAATTGAAAGTGGCTCTAAATGAAACCAAATCATATAAAAATTCAGCTTCAACTGAGATCATCAAGGTATTTTCCATCAAAGACGAATTCGATTTTAACCGGTTAAAACCTTTTGAAGGAAAAGTGGATTATTTTTTATTCGATTCAAAAGGAAAAAATAAAGGCGGGAATGGAATCACCTTTAATTGGGAGGTTTTAAAGGATTACCCTTCTTCTACCCCATTTTTCTTAAGTGGCGGAATTGGATTGGAAGAAGTGGGACAAATTGCCGAATTTCAAACCTATCTTCAAAAGATCGGAAAAGAGAAATTGCTGGTTGCAATAGATGTGAACAGCAGATTTGAAATTGAACCCGGAGTTAAAAACATTGAAGATTTAGCACTATTTCAAAAAAAACTGAAGTTTCAATAACCCAATTAATTAGAATTTTGAATTGAAAAAACAAGACCCAAAAGGTCAATCAAAAAAACTGACTAAAATGACATATCAAGTAGACGAAAAAGGATATTACGGCGATTTCGGTGGAGCTTTCATCCCGGAAATGTTATATCCGAATGTGGAAGAATTGAGATCTAAATATTTGGAAATCATGAAAGAGGGGGCTTTTCGGAAGGAATTTGACCAGCTTCTGAAAGATTATGTTGGCCGCCCTACTCCGCTTTATCTAGCTGAGCGTTTAAGCGAGAAATACAACACCAAGATCTACCTGAAACGTGAAGATCTATGTCATACCGGGGCGCATAAAATAAATAACACTATCGGGCAAATCCTTATGGCGAAACGCCTTGGGAAAAACCGGGTCATCGCCGAAACCGGCGCTGGTCAGCACGGAGTTGCCACCGCTACTGTTTGCGCTTTAATGGGTATTGAATGCGTGGTTTATATGGGGGAAGTGGATATCGCTCGTCAGGCGCCAAACGTGGCGCGTATGAAATTGCTGGGCGCTACGGTAATTCCGGCGATATCGGGAAGCAAAACCCTTAAAGATGCTACCAATGAGGCAATCCGGGACTGGATCAACAATCCGGTAAATACCCATTACATCATAGGCTCTGTGGTAGGGCCACACCCCTATCCGGATATGGTAGCGAGGTTTCAAAGTGTGATATCAGAGGAAGTTAAAACCCAACTAAAAGAAAAGGAAAATCGGGAAGATCCGGATTATGTGGTAGCCTGTGTTGGCGGAGGCAGCAACGCAGCCGGGATATATTTTCATTATCTTGACAATCCTGAAGTTGGTATAATCGCTGTGGAAGCGGCAGGAAAGGGAATTTTTACCGGAGAAAGCGCAGCCACCTCAGCCCTTGGAAAAGAAGGAATTATCCACGGCAGCAAAACTTTATTGATGCAAACCCCAGACGGACAAATTACCGAACCCTATTCCATCTCGGCAGGATTGGATTATCCGGGAATTGGGCCAATGCACGCCAATTTATTCCGGACCGGACGGGCTGAATTTATTTCTGTCACAGATGATGCAGCAATGCAGGCGGGACAGGAACTGGCAAGATTGGAAGGAATTATTCCCGCCATTGAATCTGCACACGCCCTGGCTATTTTTAAAGATCGAAAATTTAAAAAAGATGAGGTGGTAGTGGTCAATTTATCCGGTCGCGGCGATAAAGATTTGAGTACCTATATTGACTATTTTAATTTGTAAAAAATCTATATATAAAAACAGACCTCACTGGTTTCAAAATCTTATGAAGTCTGTTCTTCTAATTTGTGAAGATCATCTTAAACATTCTAACATGAACCGAATAAATCAAAAATTACAGGAAACTGACCTATCTGAAGATAAGGAGAAAAAATTGCTATCCATCTATTTTACCGCAGGTTATCCAAAACCGGATGATACTATAACGATTATCCAGGAATTGGAAAAAAACGGGGTCGATATGATTGAAATCGGCTTACCTTTTAGCGATCCTCTGGCAGATGGCCCAACAATTCAGAAAAGTTCCACAAAAGCCTTAAAAAGTGGGATGACCACTCTAAAATTATTTGAGCAACTAAAAGATATTCGAAAATCGGTTTCTATTCCGTTGCTTATTATGGGATATTTCAATCCCATTCTTCAGTTTGGGGTAGAGGAATTTTGTAAAAAATGTGCAGAAACGGGCATTGACGGATTAATAATCCCGGATCTGCCCGTAGATATTTACACTGAAAAATATAAAGCAATTTTCGAAAAGTACGATCTTATCAATGTATTTCTCATCACACCGCAAACATCCCAAGAACGCATTCGGTTCATCGATTCAGTTTCCAACGGATTTATTTATATGGTGAGCAGTGCAAGTGTCACCGGAACAACAAAAGGATTTGGGGATGAAACAAAAGCCTATTTTGAACGAATCTCAGAAATGAATTTAAAAAATCCACAAATTATAGGTTTTGGGATCAGCGATAAAGAAAGTTTTGAGAAGGCTACAGAATTTTCCAAAGGCGCAATTATAGGCAGTGCATTCATTAAACATTTAACTGAGAACGGGACTGGGAAAATTTCCGCATTTGTTAAAGGAATTCGTGACATTTAACATACTGTAACAGGGCATTAAGACTTTTTTAAGATGATCAATTCTTATCTTTATGGGAATTTAAAAATGAGTCAAACTTAAAAAATGAAGTTATGGGACGTATTGAAGATAACCGTATCAAAAGAAGGGATACTGAAAGCGATCCTTTAAAGAAAATTGGCAATAGGAATATCAAAACCAACAAAGTTGATTTTGATGAAAACACCATTAAAAAACAGCAAAACAAATAGAAATTATGGGTAGAGGGGATAAAAAAACCAAAAGGGGCAAAATTTCAATTGGAAGTTGGGGTCGGTTACGACCAAAGAGAACCAAATTTAAAATAAAACCGACAACCATGGCAAATCAGTCAGAAAAGGAGCTTAAATAGGTTTTTTAAAGTTCAAATCCTTTCAAAAGAAACCATTATACTGAAGCACCCTGAAATCAATAGTATTGAATTCAGGGTTTTTCTTTTTCAAGGTTTTGTATAGTTTCATACTACCGATAGCCCTGTTGGCAGAGCCGGAAGGAGCTGTAAGGGAAACTGTTTTTATAATTCGTCCCTCCAGTAAAAACTGATAGATCCTTGGCACCTCGCCGGAAATCACTTTTAGACTAATTTCCTCAGGGTGCTGCTTCAAATGTTTTCTAAAAAAATATTCAGGACCATTTTTACTGTTCCCGCCCGTAAACAGCAAGGTATCAATTTTAGGGTGTTGTCTTAAAATTTCTGTCATATTCCGCAACCTGACATTTTCCATTCCCAGATCGGAAGCATCCATTTTATCACGATGGCTGCTTTGAACCACATCACAAATCCCGATTCCCCTTTTTATTAAAAACCTTTTTCGTTGCTCAATAGCTTCATTCGTGTTTTCAAATTTTAAATCCAAATCGAATAATTTATCCAATACCGGCCATAGTAATCCGTCCCAACTGCCATAGCAAAAATCCACATCGTTTACCTTTAATTCCCCAGTTGTAAATCTTGGGGGCGGCAGGGTGCCCACAATAAGTTTGGTAGCATTCTCCGGAATAAAAGGTTCATAAGGATGAGTATGAAAAAACATGTGCCTTGTTTTTAAACAATTTATTTCATAACAACTATCAAATCATCTGCAAATACCATTTCTCCTTCTTTTAGCAAGACCTTATCAATTTCTCCATCAGTATGCGAGGTGATCGTGGTTTCCATTTTCATTGCTTCAATTACAAATAAAGCCTCATTTTTTTTCACTTTTTGACCGGACTTCACCAATACCGAAGATAACGAGCCTTGAAGGGAAGCACATATTTCCTTGTCGTTATTTTTATCGAATTTTTGATGGGTTATTTTTTCAACTTTTATGGATTTATCCAGAATTTTCACAACCCGGGTTTGTCCGTTCACTTTAAAAAACACATCCACCAAACCATCCTCGTGGGCTTCACCTACAGATAAAAGCTGTATAAGCAAGGTTTTCCCCTTGTCCATTTCCACAATGATTTCTTCCCTGAGTTCCATTCCGTAGAAGAAATTTTTGGTAGGAATTTTAATGACATTGCCATGTTTTTCATGATGATTAAGAGCATCGGTAAATACTTTTGGATATAATTTATAGGAAAGAAAATCGCTGATATCCAGTTTTCTGTCCAATTTCTCATTGAAAATCCCCTGAAATTCAGCAAATTCTGCTTCAAAATCGATTGGATCCATATGTTGGTTTGGTCTATCGGTATACGGCTTTTCATCCTTTAAAATAATTTTTTGGATTTTTTCAGGGAAACCGCCAACTGGCTGTCCCAAATCACCTCTAAAAAAACTTTTCACCGATTCCGGAAAGGAAAGATTTTCACCATCTTCCAAAACATCTTGTACCGTAAGGTTATTACTGACGAGATATTGCGCCATATCACCCACCACTTTAGAGCTTGGTGTCACCTTGATTATATCCCCAAAAAGGTCATTTACCTCACCATACATTTGGGTAATTTCAGTAAAGCGTTCGTTGATTCCCAATGATTCTGCCTGGGGTTTTAAATTTGAATACTGCCCTCCCGGGATTTCATGCTCATAAACCTCAGCGGTACCGGCCTTAAGGCCACTTTCAAAGGGATAATAATAACTTCGCACCGTCTCCCAATAATTGGAATATTCATTTAACTTTTTCATATCAAAGTCCGGGGCACGGCTTTCAAATTTCATCATTTCTACTATAGAATTGAAATTTGGCTGTGAGGTAAGACCTGATAATCCACCCAGGGCAACATCCACCACATCTACACCGGCTTCAATTGCTTTGAGATAAGTTGCAGACTGAATTGACGAGGTATCATGAGTATGCAAATGTATTGGGATATTGACATGTGATTTTAACGCTGAGATCAACTCTTGCGCAGCATAAGGTTTTAAGAGTCCTGCCATATCTTTTATTCCCAAAATATGAGCTCCGGCATCTTCCATTTGTTTTGCCAGTTGCAGGTAGTAATCCAGGGTATATTTTGTCCTTTTTGGATCTAAAATATCCCCGGTATAACAAATGGAGGCTTCTGCAAGGCCATTGGTATTTTTACGAACAGACTTGATACAAGGTTCAATAGATTTCATCCAGTTAAGGGAATCAAAAATCCGGAAAACATCTATCCCATTTTCAGAAGCTTCAGTGACAAATCTTTCGATGAGGTTATCGGGATACGCCTTATAACCTACTCCATTGGAACCCCTGATCAGCATTTGCAGAAGGACATTCGGCATAGCTTCCCGAAGCAGTCGCAAACGTTCCCACGGATTTTCATGTAAAAATCGCAGGCAAACATCAAAGGTTGCGCCACCCCATACTTCCATACTAAAAATGTTGGGATGGTTTTTCGCGAAACCTTCAGCAACTTTCATCATATCATGAGTACGCATCCTTGTTGCCAAAAGGCTTTGGTGCGCATCACGCATTGTGGTATCTGTAAACTGAATTTTATTTTCATCCAGGAGCCATTTGGAGAATTTATCAGGACCCAATTCGGTCAATAAATCTTTAGTTCCTTTTGGATACTCTCCATATTTATCGAATTCCGGTACTTTGGGTATCAGGAATTTTTTAGTACGATCTATTTCCTTTACATCCGTATTTCCATTTACCGTGATATCGCCTAAAAAGTTCACCAATTTGGTTGCACGGTTTCTGGGCTCCCTGATCACAAAGAGTTCCGGATGGTTATTTATTAAATTCACGGTTGCCTGTCCTTCCCTGAAAACTACATTTTGAAGGATATTATCGAGAAAAGCCATATTGGTCTTAACACCTCTTATCCTAAATTCTGCAAGGGCACGCCTCATTTTTCTGCAAGCTCCATCAAGCGACCTTGCGCTTGCAGAAACCTTTACCAACATGGAATCAAAAAATGGTGAAATGGTAACTCCCTGGTACACACTTCCTGCATCAAGCCTAATTCCAAAACCAGAAGCGCTTCTATAGGTTGTAATGGTCCCGTAATCGGGTTTAAAATCATTTTTGGGATCCTCTGTGGTTATCCTGCACTGAAGTGCATACCCATTTACCCTGAGGCTTTCCTGATTTTCAATTTTAATTTGTTTGTCGCTTAATTTATATCCGCCGGCAATAAAAATTTGTGCCTTTACCAGATCTATATTCGTAATAATCTCAGTTACGGTATGTTCTACCTGGATTCTCGGATTTACTTCAATAAAATATATCTTTTCACCTTCCACCAAAAATTCCACTGTTCCAATATTATTGTAGTCTACAGCCTTACAGATCTTTATGGCATATTCGTAAAGTTTCTCTTTGATCTTTTGATCGAGACCAAAAGCAGGTGCAAATTCAATTACTTTTTGATAGCGGCGTTGAACAGAACAGTCACGCTCAAACAGGTGGACGATATTCCCGTGATTATCCGCAACAATCTGTATTTCGATATGTTTGGGATTCTCCACAAATTTCTCAATAAAGAGCGTGTCGTCCCCAAATGCGTTTCCTGCTTCGCGTTTAGATTCGGGAAAGGCTGATTTTAATTGCTGGTTATCCCTTATTACCCGCATTCCCCTGCCACCACCGCCGGAAGCAGCTTTTAGCATTAAAGGATAGCCTATCCTTTCAGCTTCCTCAAGGGCAATTTCCACGGAAGTTAAGTCTTTTTGATTGCTTTCTATTACAGGAACATTACTGGCTACGGCAACTTCTTTTGCTTTTACCTTATCTCCCAAAGAGCTTAATACTGAAACTTTAGGTCCTATAAAAATAATCCCGTTTTCTTCACATTGTTTTGCGAACTCGGCATTTTCAGAAAGAAATCCATATCCGGGATGAATTGCATCAACTTCGTTTTTCTTTGCGATCTGAATAATTGACTGAATATTCAGATAGGGCTTTAAAGGAGCGTTATCACTGCCAATCTGGTAAGATTCATCGGCTTTATATCGGTGAAGGGAATACCTGTCTTCAAAGGTATAAATCCCAACTGTTTTTAAGCCAATTTCTGTACAAGCCCGAAATATACGTATGGCAATTTCCCCCCTATTTGCAACTAAAACCTTTTTGATTTTCATTTTTAAACTCCTTTTCTATTAAACTTTTTAGGTTTGAAAGTTAATTAATTATTTTATGGAATGAACCATCTTTAATGCTGTTTCGGATTAAATACCAATAAAAGAAAAGGGCATCAACTAACAGACTTAAAATTTAGGATAGCCAAGAAATTTTACATTAGACTTGTGAATAATTTAAAATTAACTGGTTATGTCCTTGATGTTTGCATTAAGAAAATGACCAGTTAAGGCTTGTCAGGCCACAAAAGGAACAGAAAACAACTTTCTGCCCTCAAACTTCTTATAATTTTGAGGTTATTGAGAAAAAGAAATAACCTGAAATATTAGGGCAATACCAATTGCAGTCGAATCAAGTTTGATCCAGAGAAATATTGTTGAAATTCCACAAAATTATATCAGAATATTTTAAGTTTTCGAATTTACCAGGTTTACCTCACAAACACCAATTCATTTTCTTTTGGAGAATCGTTTTCACTGTAGCGGTATCCATCGTAGTCAAAACCTCTCAAGCCTTCAATGCTATCAATATTTTTATCAATAATATAGCGCACCATGGCCCCGCGGGCCTTTTTGGCGAAAAAACTGATCATTTTTAATTTTCCGTTCTTGAGATCCTTAAAAACAGGAGTGATTACGGGGACTTTCAATCGCTTTTTATCAACAGCTTTGAAATATTCATTACTGGCAAGGTTTATAAAAAGTTCGTCTTTTCGCAATTCATTATTAAGGGAATCGGTAATTTTTTTCTGCCAAACCCCGTATAAATTATCTTTTCTATCTATCCCAATAGAGGTTCCCATCTCTAATCTATAAGGCTGGATAAGATCCAAGGGTTTTAAAATTCCGTACATTCCTGATAATATCCTTAAGGAATCCTGTAACCTCTCAAGTTTCTTTATAGGAATGGAATAGGCATCCAGGCCGGTATACACATCCCCATCAAAGGCATAGATCGCCGGACGGGAATTTTCTTTGGTGTGCTCCTCTTCAAAAGTTTTATATCGCTCAAAGTTCAAATCGGCCAATTTGGAACTAATATGCATCAAATCCTGAAGTTTCTCCTTGGTTTGACGTTCCATTTTCCGGTTTATTTTGATGGCAGTATCCAGAAATTGCGGTTGTGTCCCCTGGGATGTTGGTAATTTACTTTTGAAATCCAGGCTTTTTGCGGGTGATATTACGATTTTCATACTGCTGATTTTATTGATCAAATTGAGCTGCCTTTAAGACAAATAAATCTTTTGGGAATCTACCCTCTCACAAAAATAACAATTTGGAAGCCTAAAATTAGCCACTAATGCACGAATAATAAATTATTGAAACATTATGAGAAATTTTTTATTGGTGAAACCTGCAGGCAGGTTAATTGAACTTTGGAAAAATTGAGATTTCCCGGAACTATTCCTAAAGTCATAGCCTATCATTTCTGAATAAACTCCTTTTGTTTTGAGGATGTTTTGTTTGCGTGAGGGATTGAGGCATTGTTGGAGCTCTCCCGGTTTTTCTCCGGGAAGCGACTGCCGAAAGCCCGACCCCAATTTTTATTGGGGGCACGCCCTACTCGTCTATAAAATCCTTTTGGTTTTTAGAATAACTTCGCCATTTATCGATACAATCTGTCATATCCTGCGGAAGATCGGAATCAAAACTCATCCATTCTTTGGTAACGGGATGCACAAACCCGAGGGTTTTGGCATGCAGGGCCTGTCTTGGCAATAATTTAAAACAGTTATCCACAAACTGCTTGTATTTTGTAAAAGTGGTGCCCTTTAAAATTCTCTCGCCTCCGTAGCGCTCATCATTAAACAAGGTGTGGCCAATATGTTTCATATGCACACGGATCTGGTGTGTCCTTCCGGTTTCAAGTTTGCAGGATACCAATGTGACATACCCAAATCTTTCCAACACTTTATAATGCGTAACAGCCGGCTTGCCTTGATCTTCCTTGTCTCCAATGTAAACAGTATTTTGAAGCCTGTTTTTGGGATGGCGTCCAATATTGCCTTCTATAACGCCTTCTTCTGCCTCAACATTTCCCCAAACCAGGGCCACATATTCACGCGAACTGGTTTTATTAAAAAATTGTTTGGAAAGTTGTGTCATGGCTATTTCGGTTTTGGCAATCACCAACAAACCACTGGTATCCTTGTCTATTCGATGTACCAACCCGGGGCGCTCACTGCTGTTATTGGGCAAATTCTCTATATGATATATCAGGGCGTTTATAAGAGTTCCGCTGTAATTGCCGTGACCGGGATGCACCACCATACCCGCAGTTTTATTGACTATCATGAGAGAATCATCTTCATAAACAATATTCAGGGGGATATTTTCCGGGGCGAGCAGGAACTCGTAAGGCGGATGTTCAAACATCACCTGCACCACATCTCCCGGCTTGACCTTATAATTGGATTTAACGGCCACATTGTTTACCAGGATATTCCCTTCTTTTGCAGCCTTTTGTATTTTGTTCCGAATTGCATTTTCAATGTAATTCATCAAATATTTATCTACCCGAAGAGGTTGTTGTCCCTTATCGGCTATAAATTTATGATGTTCATAAAGTTCGTCATCCTGAATTTCCAATTCGGGATCTATATTAGAATTCGTCATCGTTTCCTGTTTCATTTTCGTTTTCATCAACATGTAAAGTATCTGCTTCTGTAGAATCTCCTGAATAATGTCCGGAGCCGTCTCCCAGCACAAGATCTATTACCGAGGTTTTCATGAGTTCGTCCCCGGGTTCTATCAATTTTCCTTTATGCCTCAATTCCAGCACCGCGTCTTTCGCGATATCCGGTTTATAGGTAACATCACCAATTTTGAACCCAAGTGAGCGCAAGGTAGGTTCTACCTGCCTTCGGGTTCTTCTTATCATATCAGGCACAACAATTTTACGAAATCCGGAGGGGTTTAGGGTGAGGTATAACTTCCGGTTTTCTTTTACAAATTTTCCTGATGCCGGCACCTGATCTATCACCGCATATTTAGGATAATCCGGATTGTAATTGGCTGAATCCATAATTTCATATTGCAAATGCATTTCATCCAACTTGTCTTCTACCTCGCCCAAAGATAACATTGAAAGATTCGGAACCTCAATTCGCTCATCGTGATTTGTTGAAATTTTTAACCATTTCAAGGTTAAAAAAGCAATTACAATTATTGCCAAAAAGGCTAAAACCAATTGGATTAAAAAGGTTTTGCTAAAAATAAATTTAAATAGGC
>Ga0307486_1001143_pt1 | contig 21222 bp, 10 predicted proteins | sample CBIW02metaG_FD_203663 | JGI IMG/M metagenome (GOLD analysis project Ga0307486, IMG submission 203663) | Sea-ice brine microbial communities from Beaufort Sea near Barrow, Alaska, United States - CBIW 0.2 | ecosystem: Environmental > Aquatic > Marine > Coastal | place: USA: Alaska | collected...
CGCCTGCCATACCTGTTCTGGCCCTGCTGTGGTGGTACTTGATGCAGGCATCGCCACAGAAGAAAACCTCAGGCTGATCGAATCCAAAGGATACAATTATCTATGTGTAAGCCGTACCCGGCTCAAAGCGTACACCTTTGTCCCCGACAGGCTAACCACCTTATTGGATACCAAGTCAAACAAGACCATTCGGCTCAGATCTGTCACTACAGAGAGAAACACAGATTATTACCTGGAGGTCAAAAGCCCTTCTAAGGAAGAAGGCATGAAGCTCCAGTTTGAAAAAAGGTTTGAGGAAGAATTGCAAAAGATCCGTGCGGCTCTGCATAACAAAGGAGGGGTGAAAAAATTCGACAAAATCCACAAGAGGATAGGCAGAGCCAAAGAAAAATATCCCTCAGTTCAGCCCTATTATGACATTAAGGTGAGCGGAGAGACCAAAACAGGTCTGGCAAATGAGATCACCTGGAAAAAAGACCCAGACAAGCATCAGGAAAAAAATGAAAGCCTAGGTGTTTATTTTCTCCGAACCAACCTGAATGTAGAGGAAGAGTTTGTCGTCTGGAATATCTATAACACCATCAGGGAGATAGAAAATGCGTTTCGAACCCTAAAAACCGATTTGGATCTACGACCCATCTACCACAAAAATGATGACGCCACCATGGCCCACCTGCACTTGGGAATATTGGCCTACTGGTTGGTCAATACGGTAAGATATCAACTAAAGCCTCACGGGATAAAAAGCTGTTGGCGAGAAATCGTCCGAATCGGGAATACCCAAAAAGTGATCACCACATCAGGAACCAATACCTACGACCAAATCATCACCACCAGAAAATGCACCTTGCCCGACGACACGCTCAAGCAGATTTACACTATCCTACAGACCAAACAACAACCCTTCACCAAAAGAAAATCTGTAGTACACAAACTTAAAACCGAAAAAACAAAAACCGCTCAAAAACAGATACTTCTGACCGGATAGCTGCTATGTGGGTTAAAGAGCGATGTCTCTAGACGCATCGTTATCCTAAGCAGATTTGAAAGCTGTGTTTCCACCTCTACCTTTCAATAAAGAGATATTGGATAGCAATAATCTAGCTACTTCAGCTTGTTATTGTCATATCGTCAAAATACAATGAAATATCTTGAAACAAACTGATGGGCTTTCCAGCTTACTCTCGCTCTTTAAAGCATTTAAATTCCAAAAATGTTTCATCCAGAAGGTACCCAAAAATGTATTTCATAAAGTAGTTACTGTTTTATTAAATTGATATTGAACCTTAACAGATCCCTAGCTCTTGTTAATGATTTCTTAACAAGGATCAGGTGACTTAATAGAGGGACCTAAATAAGCTTATAAAAATATCCAAACATACCTAGAATAAGGAGTTTTACACACGCAAAAGACGATATCGCTTAATAAGCGATCAATCTGAAATGATGAATTAGCCAATCTGCAAAAATATATATCGAGCACTTATTACAATGTCAACACTTATCTATATATTAATATAATCATAATGATGTCTTAACAAGATGACATATTGTATGATTTACTTTTGAGCCAGAATTAAAAAGAGGTGGCTGGAACAGTCTCTTTAAAATTAAAGTATTTAAAAATTCTTAGTCATCCAACTTTTAAATTATATGAATTCAAAATTCCGATTATCTAAAATCAGGTGTGCTTCTGCATGTTTGATTACACTGGCTGGTTTAAGCATTAACCCGAACAGTCTAACCGCTAGAGGCATTGAAAGAGATGCTATTTTGAAAATAAACGACTCCTACTTTAATGTAATACCTATACGGCAATTAATCTCAGGTACGGTTACGGATGAAACCGGAGCCCCACTCCCCGGAGCAACAATTCGTATTAAAGGGACAGTAAATGGTACGGTAACCGATCTTGACGGGAAATTTTCAATTGAAGCTGGGTCAGATGCAGTGCTGCAAATTTCATATCTTGGATATAATTTACAAGAGATTTCAGTGAATGGGCAATCAGACATAGCCGTACAGTTAGAGCCAGATGCTACTCAATTGGAAGAATTAGTTGTAGTTGGTTATGGTACCCAAAAAAGATCAGACGTCACAGGGGCCATCGCTTCTGTTAAAAGAGAAGATTTCAATCAAGGGGTAATTACAAATCCAGTTGATCTTTTACAGGGGAAAATGGCTGGGGTGAATATTGCCGCAACAAGTGGTGAACCTGGCGCCACACAAAACGTAATTATTAGGGGAATTGGTAGTTTGCGTTCAGGAACACAACCTCTTTATGTAGTAGATGGATTCCTGCTTGACAATTCCTCAACAGGGGTTGCTTCTAATCCGCTAAACTTCCTTAATCCCAACGATATAGAAAGTATGGATGTACTAAAGGACGCTAGTGCTACGGCTCTATATGGATCTAGAGCTTCCAATGGAGTGGTGGTGATTACCACTAAAAAAGGCAAAGAAGGGGCAACAAAAATTAATTTTTCCGCATCTACTGCAATATCGTCCATAGCTAATACTATAGATGTATTTAGCGCTGATGAGTTTCGAAGGCAAGTGGTTGCCGCTGGTGGTGCGTTGGATGATTTTGGAGCGAATACAAACTGGCAGGATGAATTAACTCAAACCGCCGTTTCAAGTGATATCAATTTTTCGATGAGCGGAGCTACCAAAAATAATTTTTCTTATTTCGCTTCTGTGGGCTTTCAGGATCAGGAAGGAATATTAAAGAACAGCGAACTGAAACGTTATTCGGGCAAACTGAACATGAATCAAAAGACATGGAACGGTAGGCTGAATATAGATTATAATCTGACGGCCTCACACACCGAAAATTTACGGCCAAGCATAACTGGGACGATAAGTGATATGCTTAGTCTCAATCCTACAGTAGCGCCATATACGGACGGGAAGCCAACATTACTGAATACTAATGCCTTGAACCCATTAGCCGTATATGATTTGTATAGTGATAATGCCGCTAATAATCGAATTTTGGCAACGATTGCACCATCAATAGAGATTCTAAATGGTCTTACCTATAAGATGAATCTTGGCGTAGATTTCTCCAGCACTGACAGATACGAACAGTATAAGCCTTACAAAGCTGTTATTAATGAGTCCAATGTTTCAGATGGATCTCTGGACGTTGCAATTAGTTCTAATGCCAATAAATTGGTTGAGAACACACTTACCTATAATTGGAATAATTATAAGCATAATGTAACGGTACTAGGTGGGCATTCTTATCAAACATTTTTGGATGAAACAAGAATAACATCATATAGAGGATTTGCAGACAATAATATTGAACCTAGGTACCAAGATCATAATAGTACTACTGAATATCCTACTACGGTAAATTCATCTGCTGTAAAGAACGAATTGCAGTCCTTCTTTGGTAGACTGAATTATATATATGCTGATAAATACCTATTTACTGCCACATTTCGTGCCGATGGATCCTCCAAGTTTGGCGATAACAACAAATATAGTTACTTCCCTTCTTTTGCCTTAGGGTGGAATTTAAACAAGGAAGATTTTATGGCCTCCTCGGTTTTCAGCAACTTAAAGTTGCGTGGAAGTTGGGGTAAAACAGGTAACCAAGAAATCCCTGCTAAGATCACTAAAGCCAGTTATTCAGAAGATAGATTAGCAACGGGATCTGGAAGTCTTAGTACTTATCCAATTGATACTAATGCCAGTTCATTAGACAGTTACCCTTATGGTATTGTATTTACACGTTTGGCAAACCCAAATTTGCAATGGGAAGTGTCTACTCAAATCGATTTGGGAATTGATTTCGCAGTCTTTGATAATCGATTGACTGGTACATTGGATTATTTCAACAAAGTATCTTCGAATATTTTATTGGAAGTAGTTCCTGCAGACCCGGTACAGCCCACCTCTACTTATTGGAATAATATTGCAAATATGAAAATTCATAACTCTGGTGTCGAATTGAGTTTGAATTACAACAGCAATGAGCAACGTGACTTCACCTATACTGTTGGAGGAAATATTACTTTCATTCAAAACGAGGTAAAAGATTCACCCTACTCGGTATTAACCACAGGAGCAGCCCAAGGAGCTGGACAAACCGGTGCCACTATTAATGGCTATATCAACAATGAACCTATTGGCGCATTCTACATGCTTCAGTTTGATGGCATTGGTGAAAATGGTCTCAATCAATTTAAGGACGTCAACGGAGATGGAGAAGTATTGGACAATGACCGTAGTGTGGTGGGAAGTGCAATCCCTAAATTCATTTATGGTTTTCAAATGAACCTCAGATACAAAGCTTTTGATTTAGGGTTGAACTTTAATGGTACTTCTGGAAGCAAGATTTATAATCATACGGCCATGTCCCTGTTCACTAAAGCACAATTATCCAGATCAAATAACACCACAGGATTCGCAGCTGAGTTTCCTGAGGAGTCATTTAACAATTCCAATACCGTCTCCACCCGTTTCTTGGAGAATGGCTCTTTTTTTAGACTGAACAATACTACGCTTGGATATAATGTGGATTCGGATAAAATCGGTTTGGGTAATGTATTTCAAAATATCCGATTTACGCTAACAGGCCAAAACCTATTTGTACTAACTGATTATTCAGGATTTGATCCAGAAGTCAATACTGGATCTACTTCAGCGGGTGTTCAAACTTTTGGAATCGATCGATTTACTTATCCAAGAGCAAGAACTATTTCCCTCAGTCTTAATTTAATATTCTAAAAAGAAAATTAATGATTATTAAATCATATAGAACTCATACTAAAATGAAAAACAAACTATTTCACAAAACACTCCCAATCCTTGCGTTCCTATTCGCATTTCTAGGTTGTACCACGCTGGATGAAGATATTCTGGATGAATCGCTGACTGGAACCGGTGAAGCGGAAGTTGTGAGCGGATCTATAGCTCCAGTATATGGCATGCTCCGTCAGGTATGGCTACACACCGTAAACTTTGGACTTCAAGAGGTTGCCTCAGATGAAGGTATTCTTCCCTATCGTGGAGGTAGGGACTGGTTTGATGGAGGTAAATTTATTTCGATACATCAGCATCTTATGACGCCTAGTAATGGCTTGGTGGGAGATACTTGGACTTACATAACACTGGCATTATCCAGGGCGGTATTGGCAGAGGAAAGAATGCGTTTAGAGGTCGAAAATGGAAATAGCAGCGCCCAAGATGCACTTTATGAAATGAAAGCCATGAAGTCATACCTCAACATGCTGGCTCTTGACAATTGGGGTCTTATTTTCAAAAAAGATAGATCTGACCAATTATCAGAAATTCTCAGAGGCCAAGAAGCGATCGATCAAATTGAAGACGAACTTTTGTCAGTTGTCGATTTAATTAGCAACATTAAAGGACCTGGGAGATTAAATAAGGATACAGTGAAAGCTTTATTGGCTCGATTGTATTTGAATGCCGCAGTTTATCGAGATCCATATGGCACTCCTGACTTTAAATCAGCTGATATGGAAAAGGTTATACTATATACTAATGAAATTATTGGCGGACAGTCTTCCTTGTCAGCTGAATATTTTGAATTGTTCAATGATGATAACCATACGAATCCTGAAATTTTATTTTCACTTGACCAAAGAGGCGTTCTTGAGACAGAACACAGTAGATGGGCTTACTGGCCGATATCCGGAGATCTAATTCCAAGACCAGAATTTCCTAATACCCGAGGAACAGATGCGGTAGCAGTTACACCCGATTTTTTTCAGACTTGGGTAGATGCCTACGGAGAGGTAGATCCAGCTGACGCAGATGCTCGTTTCTCTCAAAAGAATACGATTATACCTGAGAATCTTCAGGATCTTACCGGTGTGAATCCCACTAATGATGCGAATCATTATTATTCAGTAGTGGCCACGGAGTTTGAAATAGACAGAGGCATAATTCGTAATATCATCTGGGGTCCCAGGAAAGACGATGGGGGTAATATTTTGACTGACGGCGATGGAAAGGTTAGGATATACCCGGTGATCAATAGAAGAAGTAGTGGAGCAGACATTCGTTATGTTGACCATACACTAAAAGTAGATTTCACGACCGAGGGTAGTTTACACAACGCAGGATACAGATTCTCAAAATATCAATTCAGCCATACAGCTCCTAATTGCTGTAGCTATAGTAGTGTTGATTTAGTCTTGGTTCGTTTAGGTGAGATCTATTTGATGAGTGCTGAGGCTAAATTGAGAAAAGGTGACAATGCTGGAGCTTTAGCCGACATTAATACGTTGAGAACCTCCAGAAACGCACGTCCGGCGCAAACGCCAGCTGCCTTAAATTCTATCGACCTGGATATCTTATTCCGCGAAACTGGATTTGAATTGTATTGGGAAGGATTTAGGAGAAATTATCAAATCCGGTTTGGTAAATATGAGGATAGTTGGACAGAGAAAAATGATACTGATGTCTACAAAAGATTATTCCCAATTCCTCAAAAAGCAATTGATGGATCATCTAGCAAACCAGGGTTTTTGATACAAAATCAAGGTTATTAATACTTAATGAACCTATTGTCGAAGTAAAGCCGGTGAGAAAATTCTCATCGGCTTCTTTTATGATAATCATTTGTCACAGAGCCCACAGAGAGCACAATTTTGACCAATCAACTATTAGTGCAATTAAGAACGGACGTGATGTTATCTTGCTTATATTAGCCTCGGGTTCAGTCTTCACAAACCGAAATTACTTTGGTGAGTACGCCATTCGAGCAAATCGAATGTTTGCAATTACAACATGCTCTAAAAATTTATGCCCTATCGGGACAATTGGTTGGTAGCTTAAAAGCAAGTGGCGTATTTTACGTTCGGCAGGAACATTTGATAAAAGATTTTGATCATACGTTCCTATGGAACATAAAATCAAAAAACACTATCACGTTTACACGGTTTTATGCTGGAAATTAGTCAAACTTAAGACTATTGCTATGGAACATATCTTAGTTATCAATATCTAGCTTTTAGCCATATTTTGTGTCTTCAAAAACCGAAATGACGCTGATGAATAAGGGTGCAAACCGAATGTCAGCAATTACAACCTTCTTGAAAAATTTATGTCCCATCGGGATATCTGGTCGGTAGCTTAAAAGCATTTGGCATGTTTTTACGTTCCGTAGGAACGTTTGGTGATCGATATTAAAATAAATGTTTAACTAACAACTAACTGCGACTGAACACTGATCACTTAATCAATCCTTTCAATGGCATTGTTATTCAAGTCGATACGGAAATGATCGGAAGGAAGAGAATGATATAGCTTTTTGAAAATGTTGAAAAACATAACCAGTTCAGTAGTAAGATTTGCGTCATGGGATTCTGATTTTTCTGAAACAGTAGTAAGTAGCGCATCATAAAAATCAATTCTATCAGCGGGAATTAGATTCTTCCCAATTTCATCACCATTTTTCAAGAGATAAAAATCTTCTATAATTTTCGGCGATTCCAGATTCTTGGAAGCAGATAACTCAAGTTTCTCATTAAGAAATAACATGCTTTCCTGCTCACTCAATTTGCTCCACTGGAGCATGTCACTTTCGCTCATCGAAGTCAGAAGCATGATAAGGTCTGAAGGCCAATCCGTCGGGATAAATCGAGCTCTTGTCAACTCCAACAAGTGATTTCTAGTGTATTCAAAATAGTCCTTGGAAGCCAAAATAGCTGTATCCCAAATTCCAGGAGTTCCATTTTCCATCAACAAACGATGCTCCATGCGGTACAAATCAAAAAACTCATTCATGCAGTCTACACTTTTGAGCAGGATCGTTTCGATCTCAAACTGATTGTGATTGATAGTTTTTAATGTTTTATATGCTGGGGGAAAAGCGGCTAAGGAAGGCACCTGAATATTAAACAACGTGCCCGATGATGGTTCTTGGTAAAGACCAGTGTCATTAATATGCATGTGTCCTGCGAAGTGAATTCTGATGCCTGCTTGTGCATAAAGGCTGCTTGTCTCAGAAGTTGGAACACGTTCCAGTTGGAATTTTTGCGAGCCAAACAGCGACTTCATCGTTTCAGAAGCTCCGTCATGAAACTCTACCAAAGGATAATGACTGAAAGAGATAAGCGTTTTGTTGCGTCTTTCCGCTTCACTAGTAACTTTTTTAATCCATTCTAATTGATGCTTTTTAGAAACGGCCGCCTGATTAAATCCTATCGAATTTCCCTTCCACCCATCCTTAGATGCCTCACCCGAATGCGTGTAAACATTCCCGTCTAAAGCCAGTAGCCAAACGCCCGCAACGGGTTCGACGACATAACTGGCATCAGGAAGAAACATCCCCGAATCACCTACGGGATACAGCCTGTTTTCTAACTCAGAAGAAGTCTGTGCTTGGTCAAAATGATAGTTGTCGTAATCGAGTTCCTGAAATGGATGAGCCCAAAAAAGATCTTTAGGACTAGGAAAAAAGCCATATTCTTTCAGCGTTTGAGTGATCTCCGCATATCCCCAGTAATTAATTTCTTCGGATTGTGCAGATTCTGTGGATGGGAAGAAATCCATAGCGCCCGCGATTGCTTGCTCAGAGCCATCAATTCCCAGGAAATCACTTTTGCCAGCGATCCCCCCAAAAGGCTTGACGGGATCATGATTTCCTGTTGTTAGAAAAAATCGCATACCTGAAGAGCTAGCATATTGATCCAGAATCTCTTTCAATGCCAGCACATTCATCGGCTGACCGTCGTCGGTAAAGTCACCTGGAAGCACGACAAGTTGAATACCTTTTCTCTTAAGATCCTCCAGAGCAGTGATAAAGGCAAAATAATTCTCATTGAAAAGTCGAGTGGAATTTAATTGGCTTTTCATCGTTCGGATGGTAGCAAATTTTTCAGTTTTTGCGTTATATACTCCATTGAAACGCTCCGAGTGTAGCTCAGCATACACATCCTGAAGATGAATGTCCGAAAGAAAAGCAATTTCAGGTATTGCTGTTTGAGCTAATAAAGTTGAGCTAGCACAAGTAACTTGTAATGCCAATCCCAAAATTGTGGAAACAATATATTTGTTAGGAAACATCGGTGAATTAATTCTCTTTGTTAATCAAAACTGGATTGGGTCTTTCATACACTTTTCCTTCGAAATTGACTTTATAGTCAGATTTGAAGAAAGTGGAAGTGTTATAATAGTCCGTTGAAATCACTTGAGCGCCCGAGGCTTTTGCTTTTTCAAAAGTGGAGTAATCGTTAGTTCTCGCTTCCTTGGTGTCTGAATCTGCACGAGTCCGGATCATGTATCCTTTTTTGACCAGATCTCTGATGTATGCTTCATCTTTTAGAGGATCATTAATTATCCTAAATCCTGCTGTAGGATTTCCTTCCTTCTTATTGACGAAAAGTACTGCATTTTTCAGCTCAGGTTTAGCTTCCAGATAGCGATTTATTTTCTCATCGCTTTCATCTAATACAAAAAGAAATTTACCTTTTACATTCTCTAAACTTGGCCAATTCCCTGCGAGCACGGCCGTTTCCAGATCAGCATACTTCCCCTTTATCCAATCTGGTGTGATTAGATGATCCATTCCTAGATTTGTCCTGATTTCTAGATCTATGCTATCCAAAGCAGCGGCGGTGAAAGGCAAAGTGGGGCGAGTACCTGGGATATTCTCGTCTTTTGCATTGATCAAAATGAAAATTGGCGAGTGATCTGGGTGAGTTTCACTCCATTTTTTGAGCGCATTCAACGCGTCGGCGAAGAGTAAATAATGAGATTGGAAATCCAGATCCTGCACGTGAAATAGCTTCAATCCCGGCTTAGAAAGTGCATCGTTGGGATCATAATTAGGGATAGATCCTCCGCTCCTTTTTATGATGTCCAATCCCTTTGGATTGGAATACCTTCCACCTTCTGGATCGTGAAATACATCAAGTTCGAGATTACGCAAGCCTAAGTCGAGTTGGGATTCGAGAGAGATATGGGAGTATTCTAAACTTTGCGCAGCGGAAGGATTTACTTTTGATAAGTATTGCAGTAGCTCAGGTGCCATTTCACTTTTATAACTGTTGTGGCTTCCGATTACCTGAATTTGATTGAGCTTAAGATTCTGCGCAGAAAGATGCATGGAAAAACTTATGCAAAAAACTGAAAGAATGAAGGGTATAGTGGATTTCATGGTGCTGCGATTAGTTGGCAACTTTGAATTTGTATTGGGTGATTTTAGAAATTTTACATTATGCTTTTGTTATGATTTCCATAAAAGGCACCTATAGAAGATGACTTTTTATCAGGTTATTTCCAACATGCTGTGAAATTTAGTTTCCTTGGAAGGCAAGGATTCAGAACCGATATTTTACGAAAATGTTAAGTCTTTGCTTTTTCATGTTTTATTAGCTGTGAAATACTTTTGAAAATTCTATTTTTAGAAATGTATAAATTATTATCGTCACTTCTTATATTACTTCTGCTCGTAACTTTTCAGGTTTCAGCTCAGCATACTGATCAATTTAAAATCCATTCTCACAACGATTATTTACAGACTGTGCCTTTTTGGACGGCCTATTCAGCAGGTGCATCGTCCATTGAGGTGGACGTTTTTTTGAAAGAAGGGAAATTAATGGCTGCTCATGAGCAGACCAACATCGATCCAAAGCGAACCATAGAAAGTTTGTATTTGGACCCCATTTCCTATGGGATTCAAAATGGATTGATTGATTCGCTCAACTTCCATTTGTTAGTAGATCTGAAGACTGAGGCATATTCTACACTGGAAGGTCTGCAGGAAAGTATGGAAAATTACGAGTACCTTCTCTATAGCGCGAATAATCCTGATGGCTTGAAATTGATCATTTCTGGCAATCGACCGGCAGCTGAGGATTATGATAATTATCCTGAATGGATGTTTTTTGATTATCAGAGCATGAAGTTGACGGCTGATTTACCATGGGAGAAAATAGGAATGGTGAGCTTGAGCTTTCGTAAGTTTTCTATCTGGAATGGAAAAGGCAGAATGGTGGAAGAGGAGCGGGTGAAGATTCAGGACTTCATTGATTTGGTTCACAGTTTTGATAAGCCCGTTCGCTTCTGGGGTTCTCCAGATAGTAAGTCCGCATGGAAGGCTTTTCAAGAAATGGGAGAAGATTATATCAATACCGATCAGCCAATTGCTGCGGCTGAATACCTGAGCAAATTAAGTGAAAACGTCTATCACAATACCTCCAAACATGAAGTTTACAACCCAAATTTTGAGGTAGATGGGGCTGAAGTGCCGGTGCAAAATGTGATTCTCATGATAGGAGATGGCAATGGATTGGCGCAAATATCATCCGCATTATTCTCCAATGACAATCAGCTAAATCTTACTCAGTTAAAAAATATCGGGCTGATCAAAACTCAGGCGGCGGATGACTTTACCACCGACTCAGCGGCTGGCGCGACGGCGTTTGCTACTGGAGAGAAAACTAATAATCGAGCTTTAGGAGTAGATTCTGAAGGTAAAGCATTGAACAACCTTCCGGATATTCTCGATACCTATGGCTTCTCAAGTGGGATAATCACAACAGACCCCCTAACTGGAGCTACCCCGGCAGCATTCTATGCGCACCACCCCGAGCGCGATGATTCTGACCATATCGCAGCATTTTTACCACTAAGTAAATTGGATTTATTCATAGGTGGAGGAGGTGATAATTTTGTTTCTCAATTGGAAAACCTAACTAATGCAGGCTTTACTTTGATAGAAAACTTTGAACAAACCGATGCCGCACGCATAGGCTATTTTGTTGCCAAGGGATCTTTGCCTAAAAAACTTGGCGGAAGAGGAGATTATTTGTTAAACAGCACCACGTTCGCACTCACCTTTTTAGATAAAAAAAATACCCCTTTCTTCCTCATGGTGGAAGCTGCGAATATTGATTCTGGTGGACATGAAAATAGCACTTCGACGGTCGTATCGGAGATGTTGGATTTTGACGATGTGATCGGAAAGGTGATTCAGTACGTGGATGCTCATCCTAATACATTATTGATCATCACTGCAGATCATGAAACGGGCGGAGTATCGATTCCTCAAGGCGATATAGCTTCAGCTACTGTAGAGCTGGCGTATCACAGTGATGATCATACGGCGATCATGGTGCCGATCTTTGCTTATGGAGCGCATTCGGGTGACTTCCGGGGAGTGTATGAGAACTCTGCCGTTTTCAATAAGATTATGAAATTGGTTAAAGAATATCATCAAAAATAGGCAACCGAAATCCTCCATTTTGATTATCCGCACTGTGGACTAAGCCATATCCTCTTTGATTTGGGATGACCGAAGCGGCCTAACTGCTTTCCCCCAAAAATGATCGGAATCACCAAATTACAAGAATTTGCCTCTTTACTGACAAGAAAAATAGATATGCGTGTTTTATTCTTTCTTCATCCTACGATAAAAGGAAGAAAACGTAGCGCTCTAATTAAGCTGGCCGAAAGATCAATTAAAAGCTTAGAAGGCTGAAAAACTAAAATATTCTATAAAGTACGGCAGATTAAAACCAAACCTGAGATTCCTTACTCGCATTAAAAAAATAATTCACAAAATCCTTCCCTACTTAAGAGCGCAAACTCTTAGAAAGAGTGATTAAAATGCCTGAAATAAAAAATCCTGAATTCCAATTGGAAATCAGGCTTTTTTGTGTTTCAAAGAAGTTGGAAATTATTTCAAAATTTCTCTGGCGATGACCATCTTCTGGATTTCTGAAGTCCCCTCTCCTATAGTACACAATTTGGAATCACGGTAGTATTTTTCCACCGGATAATCCTTTGTAAAGCCATATCCACCGAATATTTGAACTGCTTCATTGGATACAGAAACTGCAATTTCAGAGGAATAATATTTTGCCTGAGCAGAAGCGAGAGTAACCCTTTCACCTCGATTTTTCAAATCTGCAGCATTGAAAATCAATAACCTTGCAGCTTCAACCTGAGTTGCCATATCGGCCAGCTTAAATGAAATGCCTTGAAAAGAACTGATAGGCTTACCAAATTGCTCCCGCTCTTTGGCGTATTTGATGGACTCCATAAGTGCCCCATCTGCGATCCCAAGTCCAAGTGCGGCTATGGAAATTCTTCCGCCATCTAGAATTTTCATAGATTGGATAAAACCATCACCCACGTTTCCGAGCACCTGACTTTCGGGAATAATACAATCGTCAAAAAGCATTTCAGCGGTTTCAGACGCTCTCATTCCTAACTTATTTTCTTTTCGTCCACCTTTAAATCCAGGCGTGCCACGCTCCACGATGAAGGCTGTCATTCCGTGAGAGTCTCCTACTTCGCCCGTCCGAGCAATGACCACCGCTACATCACCGGATATTCCATGGGTAATGAAGTTTTTGGCTCCATTAAGAATCCAGCTATCGCCTTCTTTTCTGGCAACGGTTTTCATATTTCCCGCATCAGAACCAGTATTTGGTTCTGTCAGCCCCCAAGCTCCCAGCCATTCACATGTCGCCAGCTTAGGAAGATATTTCTTCTTTTGGTCTTCGCTACCGAACATCATAATATGCCCTGTGCAGAGTGAATTGTGTGCCGCCATAGAAAGGCCAACAGATGGATCGAGCTTGGAGAGTTCGACTATAGCAGTCACATATTCGAAGTACCCGAAACCTGAGCCACCATATTCGGTAGGCACCAAAACGCCCATCAGTCCTAGTTCGCCAAGTTTATAAAAAAGATCTTTTGGAAAATGATTTTTCTCATCCCACTCGTCACGAAAAGGTGTAATTTCTTTTGCTCCGAAATCTCGGATCATGTCAGCGATCATTCGCTGATTTTCATTTTGGCTAAAATCCATAAGGTTACTTTGATTGGGTTTATCTAGTTAATTTAACTGAAAGATTTACAATAAGTTCTGTTTGATAAAAGGTGTATTGCAGTAGAACATTTTTAATATTACGCTGAACACCATCGTTTTAGGTTCTAGATCCTTTTGCAACCACCTTGGGAAAAGGTCTTTTCATTCGAAATCCACTTTATATTCTTTCAAAACTCTTTTAATTAATCGTTAATTTCTCTTACAATTCCCCTAAATATGACTTTAATGAGAATAATAGCAGTTTTTTTTAGTATATATCTACACGTGGTTTTTCCCATCCTAGCCAAAACTTCATCAGAAGTTTTGGCTAGTTTGAAAAGAGAACTGGTTGAGGCAAAAGGAGGTAAGGAGCGAGTTCCCATACTTTCAGAAATGATTTGGAGTTATGCTCCTTTCTCTTTGGATTCTTCTGTGTTCTATAGTGAAATGGCAATCGCAGACGTAAACCAACCAAAAGATCCGATACTCCTGAGTCAGGCTTATAGCGACCTCGGCTATCCCTGGATGGAAAAAGGAGAACTCCTTAAGGCAAGACAAAACTACCAAGAAGCACTTCGCATAAGATACGAATTGGGAAATCCCGCTAAAATATACGCTACTGTAACCCATCTTGGATCGCTTTATCAGCGGGATTTTCAGTTAGACTCTGCAATTGTGAATTACCTAAAAACACTTAGCTTCTTTGAAAGTACTGGAAATGAGAGAAACGTAGATTTTACACGAAACAACATCGGGGTGATCAATTCCGAACTTAAAAACTACTCCAAAGTCAGAGACACTTTAGAGAAAGAGGCAGCCTATCGTGAAGAAAATGAGGAGAACTATAATTTGGCAATGACCTATAATAACCTAGGTGCAATATATCGTCATCTCGATCAAGACAATAAATCGGAAGAGGTATATCTCAAAGCCTTGGAAATTCTCAGGGATTATGAAGATGTGTATTATACCGCGAAAACTTATAATAATCTTGCAACACTTTATAATAGCCAAATGCGCAGTAAATTGGCAATCGAGTATGCCTCCAAAGGATTGGGGCTGGCCAAAAAAACTGGAGTATGGCATGACTATTCACTCCTCGAATCCAATCTAGCAAAATCCTATACCGACTTAAGAGATTTTCAAAAATCAAAACAATATTATCTTCAGGCACTTTCTGGTTTTAAATCCCAAAATGCAGAAGAGGATGTCATGACGATGTACTTGCTGATGTCGCCAGTGTATGCAGCATTGAATATGCCAGACTGCTCGGCTCATTACACAAAAGCATACATTTCATTATTACAAAAACTTAATGAGCATGAAATCTTACAGCTGACCTCTGACCTGGAGACGCGCTATCAAACAGAGAAAAAGGATAAAGAGTTTGCAGAGAAAGAACTTGCTCTAAGCACCAAAAACATCCAGATATTTGGATCGTTAGGGTTGGCTTTAGTCTTGGCTTTGGTAGGCTATTTACTATATGCACATCAAAAACTTAAAAATCAACTGCTCAGGCAGGAAGGAAAACTTAAGGTGGCATTAGCACAGTTAGACACCCAAAATCTACTTCATGAACAACGGATGTTGATCTCCCGCGACCTCTACGACAACATTGGGGCTCAACTGACTTATATTATTTCGGCAATAGAAAACTTAAAGATGTTGGAACCGATCAAAGAAACTCTCACTCACAGATACGATAGCATTGCCAATTTTACCAAGCAAACTATCACAGAATTGAGAGATATGATTTGGGCGATGAACTCCGGGCAAATTTCGTGGGATCAGCTCAATCAAAGAATTTCGGATTATATGCTGCAGGCAGGTATTTCAACCATGGGAATACATTTTGAATTTGAAGTAGAACAAAACATAGATAAAAACCACAAATTAACTTCATCAGAAGGAATACAGATTTATAGAATCATTCAAGAAGCTATCCAAAATTCATTGAAATATGCCTATCCAAGTGAAATCAATGTAGTAATAGGTAAAGCAGGAAATGGGATAATTATAAGTATCCAAGACAATGGGTCAGGATTTGACGAGGCTACAATCACACCTGGAAACGGTTTATACAACATGCGCAAAAGAGCGGAGGAAATCGGAGGAAATCTAGCTATACAATCAATAGCGGGGAAAGGAACCATCGTCAGGTTGGAATTAACGCTTGACGGTTGAGTCACAACAATCGACATTGAATCCCTTCAATCGTATATAATACATTTACCGTATTACCGATCCACTACATTTGCTTTAGCTTTAAAATTAAAGAATTCACTCAATTTTTAATCTACCAAATAGCAGAACTACCTTTCCAGGTATCGCTGCTAAGCATACTCATTGTGCTCGTGTTGGGAAGTATCACACTGCTTCACTTTCTCCTTTTTAAAGAATACTAAAGACAAGAAAAAAATCCAAGAACAGCGACTGAAAGCTCTGGAAGGGTTGGTAGAAATGGAAATACTTAGGTCTAGGCAGCTTTTTAATCAAATAGATGGCCTACGACAAATTAAGGATAAAACACAAGGACAACTCGATGTGATCATGCTGCAGGCCAGGGCCATAAAAGCTTCTGAGCAAAACCAAAAAAAGAACCCTTGAATCAAACGGAATCAAGGCTTCAAGCTTTTTATGTGTAATCTTATTTATGCAGCACTCTTACCAAAAGATAGGATTGGTTCCTAAATACTTTTCAGCAATTGGTAGATAATATTCCTTCATGTCGTTGAGATCGTACATTTTAGGGGATTTGGTGTAAAGGTCATAACGGTTGAAATCCAGTATCCATTCTTTGTATTGAGAATCTTTTGAACTTTCAAATTGCGAATAACTTCCACCATTGTGCCAAGGATAGAAAGAATGATACCTCACCATCACCATTCCAGCTTCAGGGATTTTATTGTATGAATGATTTTTTAAAACCTGATAAAAATACTCGTCGTGTCCCCAGGCAAGTTGCAGATTATCCAAACCACACGCTTCTTCATAAATTCCTAACTCTGTGTTATATCGGGAATCCTGCATGTCTGGATTAAGTGCGTTGAATTCAGGATAAACGCAGGTATCCGGCAGTTTTGCTCCAACTACAAATACATCTCCTACCAGTCCCCACTGTTCATCTTGGCTCGTACCATCTTCATCAGATCCAAAGAGATACATTACTTTTCCCAGATCGTGAATCAATCCCACCAATTGCATCCAATCGGGTCTATTGTCTTCTCGCAGCGCCTCGGCTGACTGAATCAAATGTTGGATATTTGGTAGGTCAAGGTCTGGGTCACTCACATCAATAAGTGCATTTAACTTCTCCATCGCATCCCAAAGACTCATTGACTTATCAAACTTGAGATATTTGGCCTTCATGAGCTGGACATAATCGTAGGTTTGATACATTCGCATCTTTTTGTAATGCTCCCGCACCGCTACTTTTATGTCTGAATGATTATAATTTCTGAATTCCTTTTCTGTAGTTTCCATAGCCTTAAGAGATTGTACCTAAAATTACATAAATAATAACTGTGATTACGATTAGAATCCAACCCATTGTTTTGGCATATTTCCAGGGAACGATATTCAATTTACCCGAATCAACCATCACGAAAGGAATTTCCATAGGGTACTTTGCAGAAACAAGATGCATCACGATCAAATTCAAGACAAATTCAATTCCCCAAATGTGAACGAAATGTATATTGACCTGAATAACCAGATCCATTAATATATAAAAAGTCAGACCAAATAATAAGCCAGCTTTGGCACCTGCAGCTGATACTTTTGGAAAAAAGAATCCCGCAATAATGACAGTGGCCATAGGGATGAAAAAGATGCCGTTGAGCTGCTGCAACAATTGATACAGGCCCGCAGGAGCATTTGCCACAAAAGGCGCTACTATAATCGAAATAACTGCTAATATTGCCGAAACCCATTTCCCTACTCTTACGAGCTGTATTTCAGATGCTTTTTTCTTTATATAAACTTTAAATATATCCAAACTGAATATTGTTGCGGCACTGTTTAGCGCACTATTAAACGTACTTAAAATCGCACCCATAATTACTGCTACAAAAAATCCTGTCATCCAAGGCGGCAACACTTTTTTTACCAACTCAGGATATACACTATCCTGAGAATCAAATAGCGTGTCCCCAAAATAGTAAAAGCCTATGATTCCCGGTAAGACAATTACCAGTGGAATCAGAATTTTTAACACTCCAGTAAAAAGCAATCCCTTCTGAGCCTCTTTCAAGCTGACTGCCCCCAAAGCCCGCTGTACAATGGACTGATGCATCGTCCAGAAATAAAGTTGATTGACAATTAAGCCAGTGAAAAGCACGCTAAAAGGAAGAATAGAATCCCGCGAGCCTGGCCCTATGGAAGGTTCCTTACTGATCACGTTGAACTTCTCCGGAGCATTGTGAAAGACTTTACTCAAGCCCTCAAAAATATTTCCGTCGCCGATATCCCAAAGCGCAAAAATCGGAACCAACAATCCGGCGATCAGCAATCCGAATCCATTAATGGTATCTGTATAGGCCACCATTTTCAACCCGCCAAAAATAGCATACACAGCCCCAATCACTCCAACTACCACCACAGTAAGCCAGATTCCCTCTTCCTGAGAAATCCCAAGCGTCTCAGAAATTCCAAAAATTGATTCAATGTTAAGCGCTCCAGTGTAAAGTACTATGGGTAAAAGAGTGACCACAAAAGAAGTAATCAAAAGCAAGGAAATGAGCGCCTGGGTCATTTTATCGAACCTCTTTTCCAAGAACTCCGGAATAGTGGTCAATCCCATTTTCAAATACTTTGGGATAAAGTAAAGTGCTCCTATTACAAGTGCGATCGCTGAAGTGACCTCCCAAGCGATGATTATTGCGCCATTTTTGTAAGCTGAGCCATTCATACCCACAAGGTGCTCTGTAGAGATATTGGTCAGCAACATAGATCCTGCTATAACTACTCCTGTCAAACTCCGGCCACCCAAGAAATAACCATCCTGAGTCTCTAGATTCTGCTTTCGCAGCATCCACGTAGAATAAATCGCCACAAAAGCGGTGAAGGCGAGAAAGCTAAAAAGTGTCAGCACAATGTAGTGGGGTTGGTGGGGTTTATCAAAATTGTATTTTAGAAAAGTAGGGAATAATGAAGGAAAGGGCAATAGAACAAACTTTGAACAGAATAAAATATTAAAATAGAACTCCACTAATCAACAACATTAATTGTCAAAAATTCTAGTTTGCAGATTACATTTCGAAAATAGAAGGATCTGTTATTCATATTTTTTATAATTTCCATCTTCACTATTAAAACCGACTTGTAATGAAAACCCTCTCCTTACTCCTTCTAGTCAGCTTATTTTCCATCACTACATTTGCCCAAGAAATTACGGGTCAGTGGAATGGATTGCTAAAGGTTCAGGGTATTCAGCTTAGGCTGGTATTCCATATCGAAAAAACTGATGACGGATATAGCGCCACAATGGATAGTCCGGATCAGAAGGCATTCGGAATTCCAGCGAGCAGCGCCAGTTTTGAAGACGATAAATTAAATATTACAATCGCATCACCGCCGATCGTGTACGAAGGAACGTTAGGAGATGACCAGAAAATAATCGGCATGTTCAAGCAGGGTGGTCAGTTTTTCCCCTTGAATCTCTCACGTGAAGAATTCAAAATGGCGGCCCAGAAAAGACCACAAGAACCTTCTCCCCCTTTTGCGTACAATTCAGAGGACATTATCTTTAAAAACAATCAGGTAGGCATAAGTCTCGCAGGAACACTAACTACACCCAAAGAAGGAAGCAAATCCCCAGCTGTCATCTTAATCAGTGGAAGTGGTGCCCAAAATAGAGATTCGGAATTGATGGGGCACAAGCCATTTCTTGTATTGTCTGATTATTTTACCAGAAATGGGATTGCCGTTTTGAGATATGACGATAGAGGAACAGCAAAATCAGAAGGTGAATTTGCCGGCGCCACCAGTGAAGATTTTGCATCTGATGTACAAGCGGCAGTAGCGTATTTGAAAACCCGTAAAGAAATAAATCCTGAGCAGATCGGGTTGTTTGGACACAGTGAAGGAGGTCTGATCGCACCCATGGTAGCCAGTAAAAATGAAGATGTTGCTTTCATTGTACTGATAGCGGGTCCGGGTATAAGAGGTGATAAAATCCTGTTGGCTCAGCAGGAACTCATTGGTAGGACTTCAGGAATGACTGATACACAAATTGCTGAGAATGAAACGATGAATAAGGGTGCGTTTGATATTGTGGTGAAGGATCAAAGTGCAGAAAAACTCAAAGAAAACTTGACGGCCTATATGACCCAGGTTTTCAATAAAATTCCAGCGGAAAGTTTGCCTCAGGGAATGACCAAGAGTGCCTTTATAGATGCTCAATTGAGTCAGATGACTGACCCTTGGATGCAGTATTTTATCAAATATGATCCTGCCCCAACGCTTGAAAAAGTAACCTGTCCTGTATTGGCACTTAATGGAGAAAATGATCTTCAAGTACCTTCCAAACTAAATTTAGATGCAATTAGAACTGCTTTAAAGAAAGGCGAAAATCAGGATATCACTACTGTTGAGCTGCCTGGTCTCAATCATTTATTTCAGAAAGCTCAAACTGGCGCACCAAGCGAATACTCAGAGATTGAGGAGACTTTTTCTACTGATGCGATGAAAATTGTAGCTGACTGGATAAAAGAGCGTTTCAACTAGCTGTCTGAATGTCTTACCTCTGCGTTCATTATAATTGATGGAATCGATAGTTGATCGTTTCGGTTTTGTGACTTCAACTGTATTTTGGCAAGCAGGCCCTCAAAAAACTAAGAAAATAAGACTATTGGTGCAATTGCGGAAAATTATATACTCATTTACTTTATGCACATTGTTTTTGGAGATTATTATCGCTCCACATTGATCCGAATTAAAAATCAGCCTCTTTTTGAGGAAGATATCATCAGCTTTAATGATGACCTCTCCATTGGCCCAATAGAAGATTAGGCCGCTGATAGTGGTAGAGCAACTAGAACAGATTGGATCGTTAATGTATGTAAAAATCCCTCCTACGATTTGGAGAGATTTACATCTGCTGTGAAAGACGATCATAAAAAAGTCCAAGATTTAATTAGGAGGGTCTGCTTAGAAAATAAAAAAGGGGACTATTGATATAATTAACCCAACTTGAAAATCGAATTAGACAACATTTTGTAATACAACTAGTTATGCTGATTGTTTTTACAATTGGGTCACAACTTTTGACTTCCTCACATAGGGTCTGTCCTTAAATTTGAGCGCATCATATATTTTTTTCACCTCTACACTCGGTCGCGTACACAGCTTGGTGTAAATGCGTTTGTTGTCTTTGGCATCCATGCTGATCATGGAACACCGCTGGGCTTGCATTTTTT
>Ga0307486_1001145_pt1 | contig 21208 bp, 16 predicted proteins | sample CBIW02metaG_FD_203663 | JGI IMG/M metagenome (GOLD analysis project Ga0307486, IMG submission 203663) | Sea-ice brine microbial communities from Beaufort Sea near Barrow, Alaska, United States - CBIW 0.2 | ecosystem: Environmental > Aquatic > Marine > Coastal | place: USA: Alaska | collected...
ATGATTTAATAGGTTAAAAAAACGAACACAGATAACAGGTTTTTAAGTATAGGGCTTAAAAATCAGGCGTTGATTTTCAGGGGATTAAATCCTGAATGCAATAATTGTATAACTTAAAATCCAATGACCAGCAACGGTCGTGCGGGTTCAATTCCCGCTCCGAGTACTTTAAACCCTGTTAATCTATTGATTATCAGGGTTTTTTGGTTAATAGAGGTGAATTTTCCCCACACTTTCCCCACTTTCTTTAAATATTGGTGTTTTTTAAAATAGGTTGGACTTTATTAGAAATTTCTTAAATTGAAGAATTTAAGAAACTAACCTAAAACCGACTATGAAAACAGATTACAGATTGATCCAGGTTATCGAAAGTTTCGACGACCTTTCTTATAGCCCGGTTGACATCTATGAATTAACACCTGTAGATTATCAAGGAAATGGATTCTACTTTAAACCTTATCCTTCTGCCGATAACCATTTTTTTGTGTTTTTAAAATCAGAGGAGATGGATGATTTTTTCTTATCCGATCCCGAAAGAGTTATTACAATGGAAACAGGTACAGGGAAACATATTAAAAAACTTGTAAAAACTCCTGAAGGAATTCGGTCTACTTTTTATTCACATAAATTATTCTGGATGCGATATGATTATTGGCATAGCAGTGCCAAAAGGTTGTATCATGCTGGGGTAGAATTAAATTTTAAGTTTACCCATTTTGAGAGGTCGAATTTCACCTTCGGATCCAATTACGCTGAGGATCATTTCAGTTTGGATCCTGTAGATTCATCACTAGTAAAACTTCATGAGGTTGATGCAACTCTTGTAGTAAAAGATAAAATTCTTAGTTTAATGGTTATGAACAATGATGGAGTGGATATTAATTTGGAAGCGGAAATCAAAAATGTACAGTATTCAAATCCTGGACAGCATCATTTAGAATATTTCTCTACACAGGGTGCGTTTGAAAATGATACAGTGATTTTCCGTTTTGATCATGTTCCTCTGAGTTCCTTGAACTGGTCGGATAGGAGCCTTCTAGTTTCTGTTCGTGGTAAAAAAAATGAACCTTTTATAAAACATCAAATGTCTTTTATGTTTGGGGAATTCCGAACCCCTTATAATCTTCAACTTGGGGAATTGAGAAATATTTTGAAAAAAAGTCGGGAAATTTAATGATTTTTCTCTTTTATAATAATCAAGTACAATCTTGAGAAGATCAAGGGAACAAAAAATATAAGCATTTGTCAAAGTTTCGCCACCTAAAACCTAATAATTCATGCCTATCACCAAAAACGCTTATCTCCGCTACAAGATTATCGACACTTGCCTGACCAATACCGGACGGAAATACTCCTTCAAGGAACTATTGGAAAAAGTAAATGAAGCTCTTTTAGAGGAAAACCCTAGTTCTTCAGGTATTGAGACACGACAATTTCGAGATGATATTAAAGTACTAAAATCACCTCCTTTTAATGCCCCCATTGAATGTAAACAAGAAGGAAAATTTTATTACTACACTTATACTGATCCTGAATTTTCAATTAATAAAGTGCCTCTTAATGAATCAGAGGCTCACCAATTACTGCAAACAGTTCAGATGCTGGAGAGGTTTATTGGTAATGAAAATTTTGCCTGGTTAAACGAACTTACTCCAATGCTTCGGGATAGACTTGGAATCAAATCCAAAAATCACCGGATTATTAGTATAGAAACAGATGAATTTAATGTGGGAAAAGAATTTATTACACAAATCTTTAATGCTGCTTCTAACAAGAGAGTATTAAAGGTAGTTTATAAATCCTTTGATGATTTAGAATCAACTTTTCATTTTCATCCCTATCATCTTAAACGTTCAAATAATCGCTGGTTTGCATTAGGAAGAAACCAGGAGATAGAACATAATCATTGGGTAGTACCGTTAGACAGGATTGCATCAATAAAAGAAACTGATAAGAAATTTTTCGATTATCAGTATAACTGGGAAGAACATTTTGAAGATTTTATCGGTGTAACCAAGGAGGATGTAGAACCACAGAAAATTATTTTACATTTTCCTGAAAAGCAAGGTAAATATGTCATCACCAAACCAATCCACGGAGATCAGAAAGCCAAATGGCTTGAGGATGGCACCTTAGAAGTGAAAATGACCCTCATTCCTAATTACGAACTGCAAACAAAGCTACTTTCTTTTGGAGACCATGTGAAAATATTAGAACCAGAGAGTTTAAAAAAAACAATTGCACAGCGTCTCAAAAATGCAGCTAACCAATATTTTCAATAGCTGTGCACAATGAATGCACATCTCCTTTCTTTCTTTGCTTTAGAAATCAATAAAACACAGCGATTATGAAAAATTCCACCACTATTCAATGTCCGGAATGCGGAACAAGTATCAATGTAAATGATATCCTAAAACATCAAATCGAAGATTCTATTCGAAAAGAATTTCAGGAGAAGCTGAATAAGCAGAGTAAGGAATTCAATGCTAAGGAGGAAGTTTTGGAAAAGGAGAAGGCTGATTTTGAAGCGAAAAAGAAACGTGAAAATGAACTTTTTAATGAGAGGCTGGAAAAGCAAACAAAAGAGGCCACGAGGGCTATTGAGCATAAACTAAAGGCAAAACTTGAAGAGGAGAACCGGGAACAATATGATGAACTCCAAAAAGAACTGGAGGAAAAAAGCGAAAAACTCAAAGAATTGAATAAAAAGGATGCTGAAATCTCTAGGTTAAAAAGGGAAAAAGCTGAAGTGGAAGATGCTGTCAAGGCCGAGTCTGAGAAAAGGCTGAATGACTTATTAACCCAAGAAAGGATTAAGATTAAAAAACAGGTCGAAGATTCTGAAGAACTTAAGATTAGGGAGCTGAATAAACAATTGGAAGACCAAATGAAAATGGTTGCTCAGCTTAAGAGAAGGCAGGAACAGGGATCGATGCAATTACAGGGTGAGGTTCAGGAATTGGCAATAGAAGAATGGTTGCAAAGTAAGTTTCCATTAGATGTTATTGAGGAGATTCAGAAAGGTGCTAATGGTGCCGATTGTTTACAGGTCATAAATACCAGGGAAAATCAGAATTGTGGTTCCATTTATTATGAAAGCAAACGTACAAAAGCATTTCAGCCAGCCTGGATAGAAAAGTTTAAGAATGATATCCGGGATAAAAATGCAAGTCTGGGTGTTTTGGTTACTGAAGTATTGCCTTCTGGCATGAAAAGGATGGGCCTATATGAAGGGATTTGGATTTGTACTTATGAAGAGTTTAAAGGGCTAAGTTTTGTTTTAAGACAATCTCTAATTCAAATAAGTTGTGCTGTTGCCTCTCAGGAAAATAAAGGAGACAAAATGGTAATGTTGTACGATTTTCTTACCAGCAATGAATTTAAACTTCAAATGGAAGGTATTGTTGAAGGTTTCACTGAGATGCAAAAGGACCTTAAAAAGGAACAGAATGCAATGAAATCCATCTGGAAAAAACGGGAAAAACAAATCGAAAAGGTTATTAAAAATACTATAGGCATGTATGGTTCTATCAAGGGTATTGCCGGAAATGCTGTAGAAGATATCCCAACATTAGAATTGGAAACAGAAAAGACTTTGCTAAATTAGTGATTTTGTGCGGCTATGCCCTTAGAATGCATAGCCGCTTCATTTATTTGAATTATACGACTAATTTTCTGTGTATAAAAAACAGTTTTTCAATTTTAGAATAAATTATAGTAATGGCAAATAGAACACTGCACGAGGCAATAGAATTGGTTTTAAATGAGACAGCTACACCATTGCCGGCCGAAGAAATTGCCGCTCAAATTAACCAAAGATCATTATATCACAGAGGGGATGGAAAGGACGTACCTATCATTCAAATAATAGCCCGAGCTAAGAAGTATAAAGAACTTTTTCATGTTAATGAAAATATAATAACAATAATAAAAGATGATCTTTTTTCTAAAGAGCTGGGAATCTATAAAAAATATTTTCAAAAAGAGTTTGACTCCAGTAAACCTCTGGAAAAAATTAATTTACTTCAAAATTTTTTAAATTTCAAGCTCGAAGAGAGGTCACGTGATTTAGAGGGCGAAAAAGATAATGATGACGTTCTTAAAGAACCTACGCCCATATATGAATCAAAAAACAATAATGACCTTCAGACTGATAATTTTAGACACCAAATTAATTTAGCAGAGAATATCTTTAGTTGGGCTTTTCAAAACAATACATTAAATCCCGTATTGCCTTTAGAAATTGGAGAAATACTTGCTAAACTCGAAATTTTTAATGCCACCAACCGAATTTACCTCTATTCTAATCTAGTATGGAGTTATCTTTTTCCAATAGTCTCTAATTATCCTTCAAAATTCACCTTGAAAAAGTTGAAGGACCACGATAATCCTAGACTGAATTCTTTAAATGAGAAAATTAAAGATTTTCTTAATTTGAATTTGGAAGGAAATGTTTGTGCTAATGAAGGCGAATCTATAGGAATTCTCATTCATAAAGGATTTAAGACGAGTAACAATAACTTACCGGAAGAATTTTTGTTTTTTATGGATGAGAATCAGCCTTGGAAACAACAATTTAATAAGCTGATCCTAATAATACCTCAAATATCTCTTATCAATAATAGCTTGGAGTACTCCAGAGGAAGAAGAAAAATGTTAGAGAGTAAATCATTGAACACCGTAATTTCCTTTCCCCAATATGGTCAAGATAATTTTCTCTACTCAATGCTCTTATTTGATTTTTCAAAACCTACTGAAGAGATCTTCTTTGGGGATTTTTTAAATAGTGAATCCAATTGGAATACTTCTAAGATTTCCGAAATAGTTAATAAGAATAGAGAGATTAAGGATGTGACGAAATTTATAAATATTTCAGAAGTCATAGTAAGGCCATATGAACTTTTTCCAAAGAAATTTGTAGTAAATCCCTTAGAGTTCCTAAATGAATCTAGAAAAAAAATTTATACACTAAGACAATTGCTGAAAACCTTCAAAAGGGGAACAGGTAAAAGAAACTTGGGAAGCCTCTACGCCGGAGGTGAAATAAAATTTTTGAGAGTGTCAGATTTAAATTCAAAGGGAATTAATTTTGTCACAACCGACAAAATACTTGGAATTGATCACGATGAGTTGGAAATCAGTAAAAGTAATTTAGTTTCAGGAGGAGTGGTAATTTCTAGTATTGGTAAAAACCTTAAGGCTACTCTACTACCTAAGGATGAGAATTTTTTATTGGATAGCCAGTTAATATGGCTAGATCCAGATAGTGATTTAGTGATTCCAGAGTATTTAGTCAAAGAATTAAAGAAAGATTACCTGCATAAACAGGTGAATTATTTTTCTACTGAAATAGGAATACCACGGATTAAAAAAAATGACATTCTTAATTTAAGGATAGCTATACCTATAAGAGCTGATCAAATACAAGAGGTAAGAGAAGTTAAAGAAGATCCCACCACGGTTTATAAAAATCAAATTGAGGAGCTTCGACAAGAAAAGGAAAATTTTATTAAAATTTTAAAGCACACTTTAAAGCAAAGAATTGGATCTTTGTCAGGAGATTTCAGAACCTTATCCACCTTCCTGGAGGAGAAAAATAGGGATAGGACTACTATTTCTTTGGAAGAGATTGTGGTTCCAATTTTTCCGGGTGACACACCTGATGATGTGGAGGCTTTTAAACTCGACAGTCTACTATCCAGGATGAAAAGTGCATTGATCCTAAGCCATAGTATTTTAGAGAAGGCGGAAAATATTTTAAAACTTCGCCATTTAGAGAAAGAGGAGCTTAATCTTAGAGATCTTTTGCGGTCTATTGCCAGGACCAAACCTCATATTAATTTCGAGATTAATGGTGGGCGTTCAACAATATTAGCAGACAAATCTTTACTCACTATTATGTTCAATAATTTTTTTGAAAACGCCGAAAAACATGGGGAATTTCAAAAAATGAAAGATAAAGGTAGGATTGCCATTGAAATACTGAATCAACAGGACAATTTAGTTTTGGAAATTAGAAATAATGGTAAACCTATGGCGTCAGATTTCACCATTGAAGATTTTTTGTCAAACGGTAATTCAAATGGAGTGTCGAGCGGGAGTGGTTTTGGGGGTTATCTTATTGGCCAAATTTTAAATAAACACAACGGGAAGGTTGAGTTAATCGACACTGAAGAACTCAGTATGTTCAAAGTTGGATTCCGTATTTTCATACCTAAAAATTAATTATGACTGAAATTATAAAAGTACTACTCATAGATGATGACAAAGATTTTTCTACCTCATTAATTGGAGACGGCAGAAGGAATGGCCTCAATATAATTCATGAAACGAACTGGGAAACCGGTTTCATTAGGTTAAAAAATGATCCTGGTATTCAATTTTTAATATTGGACGGAAAATGTCTATTAGACGAAGATCAAGAGAAACCCAAAAACAACTTTTTAAGTAAGGTGTTACCAGAGCTTAGAGTTTATGAAACTCAATTTAATCGCCCAGTACCTTTTTGTGTTAATACAGGATTCATAGAACGTTACAGTGAAGATCAAGAAGGAAATTGTGAAGTTTTTGGAAAAGCCCAGGATAATTCCCCCATGTTCGATTTTATTAAAGAAGAAGTGGCTAAAACTGATCTTTATGGCTACAAGCTTAAATATGGTTCTGCATTTAATGCATTTTCGGAAGATTTGATTTTACCTGTTCATTTGTCTAATCTTTATAAATTATTGGAAGCTTTGGAAGGTAAAAGAAAAATTGAAAAGCAATTATTTGAAGTAATACGAGAACTGGTAGAGGAAATATTCAAGTCATTGCAGCTAAAGCACAATCATTTTAAAGATTTTAATGTATTTTTTCATCCAGACGGGCGTCCCAATTTAAATAATTGCGACCGATATTTATCTGGTCTGAACGTGACGAATAGGTATAATGGTAAAGATTTCATACCTGATTTTGAAACTCCTGCGCATATAAGTCGTACAATTACCTTTGTTACCACGACAAGTAGTATTCTTTCTCACAATTATAAATATGAATTCACCAACTTTATATTTTTAAGTGCAGCAAATGGATTATTAGAAATGCTTTCCTGGCTTCCGGAATATGTAAAAACCAACTATAACAATAAGATTTAAACACTGGGTTTAGTTTGTAAAATCCTATCTTTAACAATAATTAACAATAATTAACATTTTAAAAATTATATGATTACCACCGACCACAAATCAAAAGTTGATAAAATTTGGGAAACCTTCTGGAATGGGGGTAATTCTAATACCCTTTCCATTGTAGAGCAACTAACTTATCTCATTTTTATTAAAAATCTGGATGAGATTGAAACAAAAAATGAGCTAAAGGCCAGACGGGGTTTGCCGCATAAGTCAATTTTTGGTCCTGATCAGCAAAAGTTTCGTTGGAAAAACCTGAAAGAAATGAATGTAGATGATCGCCAAAATATTTTTGCAAATACGGTTGATGGGGTTTTTCCTTTCATTCGTTCTTTGGGAGAAGAAAAAAGTGTTTTTGCTACACACATGCGAAACGCCAACTTTGGGATTTCGAAACCCCAGGTGTTGGATTCTGTTATGGAACAGTTAGAGCATATAAATATGGATGACCAGGATGCCAAGGGTGATATTTATGAATACATGCTGTCCAAAATGGAAGGTGGAGGTACTTCCGGCCAGTTTCGGACTCCAAGACATCTCATCAAGATGATGGTAGCTCTTATGAAGCCTTCCCTTGAAGATATTATTTGCGATCCGGCAGCCGGAACAGCCGGGTTTTTAGTAAATACAAAAGAATATATCGATAAACATAATAGTATCACCGACCTGGATAAAGCTAGAGAGCACATCAATAAAAAGATGTTTAACGGGATGGAGTTCGACTCCACAATGCTTCGTATTGCTTCTATGAATCTTTATCTGCACGGTGTACCTGAACCAAATATTCACGATGTAGATGCACTTTCTAAAGATAATACAATTGCCGATGCGTATACCTTAATTCTGGCAAACCCTCCTTTTAAAGGACAAATTGACAAAGATAGTATTGCACCCAGCTTAAAAAATATTACTAATACTTCCAAAACAGAGTTGCTCTTCCTGGCATTAATGCTGCGTCAGCTAAAGACCGGTGGCCGCTGTGCGGTGATTGTGCCAGATGGTGTGCTTTTTGGCGCTGGTAATGCCTTTAAAAGTATGCGCAAGGAAATTGTGGACAATCATAAACTGGATGCAGTGATTTCACTTCCCAGCGGTGTGTTTAAACCTTATGCCGGGGTAAGTACGGCCATCCTCATCTTCACTAAAACCGACAGTGGCGGGACTGATAAAGTTTGGTTCTACGATATGAAGGCCGATGGCAAGTCACTGGATGACAAGCGAAACCTTTTGGTAGATCCGGAGATCCTGGATAGCCTTAAATTCCCAGAAGGCCTGGTTGAAGAAGAAAAGCTGCAACTGCACGAAAAATTTAATATTCCTGATATCTTGGAACGTTTTCCCGGACGCAATAAGGATTCCCGCGCCCGTACGGAACAAAGCTTCCTAGTGCCCAAAAAGGAGATAGAAGAAAACGACTGGGATCTTTCCATTAACTCCTATGAGAAACTCGTTTATGAGGAGATTGAATATGATTCGCCCTCTAAAATAATAGAAGACATCAATAAATTAGATGTTGAGAGAAATCAATTATTAAAGAAACTTGAACTTTAGAATGAAACAAGAATTATTCAGTGATCTATTTGTTTTCAAAAAAAAATCCAAGGTCAAGGCTGGTGATGGAAAATTATTAAAGGAGGCTAAATATCCGTTCTATACTTCAAGTAATAAACTTTCTAAATCAATAGATTTTTACGCTTTTAAAAAACCTAGTTTAATTTTTGGAACTGGCGGTATGCCCAGTATCCACTTTAATAAGGGCTATTTCTCTGTTTCTACTGATTGTCTAACCACACAGCCAAAAGATGAGAAAAAAGTATGGCCACAATATGTATATCATTTTTTAGCTGGTAATATGCACATTTTAGAAGTAGGGTTTAAGGGAGCTGGTCTTAAGCACATCTCAAAGAACTACATCTCCAAAATACAAATCCCGCTTCCTCCCCTTAAAGTCCAACAAAAAATTGCAGCTATATTGGACCAGGCAGATAGGCTAATTCAACTGAATCGAGAACTCATTAAAAAATATGATGAGCTTAGTCGAAGTTTGTTTTTGGAGATGTTTGGGGATCCGGCGATAAATGAAAAAAATTGGCAGAAAAAAAAGTGTGGAGACTTCATAGATTATCTTGTAGATATTGGCTCTAATGGAGCAAATAAAGTTGTATCAAAGAATTTGAATATGTTCGATGAAGAGAATTATGCTCTCATGATTCGAACTACCAATTTCAGCAAGAATGATTTTGAAACAAATTTAAAATACATTTCAAAAGAGGCTTATGAATTCTTCAAAAAATCAAAAGTATATGGTGGTGAAATAATTATGAATAAAATAGGTAGTGCAGGAGATTTTTGGATGATGCCAAAGCTAGATAGACCAGTTTCACTGGGACTGAATCAATTCCTAATAAGATTAAAAGAAAAAGAAATGAACACTATTTATTTTTATTATTTTCTTTCTACTGATTACGGTAGAATTAATATTAAATCAAAAGTGAATGGTGTTGCAACTAAATCAATTACCAAAACAGCCGTAAAGGAATTACCAATACTTGCTCCTCCAATCAAACTTCAGAACCAATTTTCCGAGAAAATAACTTTAATAAAGCAACAACAAAACTTGGCCAAAAAGGCAATGAAAAGAAGCGAAGAGCTCTTTCAAAGTCTGCTGCAAAAAGCTTTTAAAGGTGAACTAATAAAAGAAGAAAGTTATGATATTGCCTAAAGCCTCAGAAAACCTATATCCCCGCAGTCGGGAAAATTTTAAAGCCATATTAGCTCATTATTTTCCACGGGTGCCTGACGAAGATATTGAGAAATCAATTGAGCTATTGATGAAAAATAAATCCTTAAGCCTGAATCAAGTGGAATTTGGAGCCAGGTTTACTATTGAGAATGAAGAATTATTAAATAAAGCAGAATTTAGTAAATTACCTTCAGCAAGAATACATTATGCTGTTATGTCTATCTTTTTTTCTAAGGAACAGTGGAACACCAGTGGAGCAAACATGCAGCGCCTGGAGCATTTTCGGGAATTGTATCGGGATTCATTCTTTAAAAAATGGCCAGAATAGTATTAACCAACCAATAACTAATGAATAACCATTTAAATCTATTTAAAACTGAATTTTCTTCAATTCTTGTAAAGAAAAAGATGGCGCATGAACTTTAAAAGCATTATTGAAAAAATTCATACTATTCAAAAAAATAACCTTGTAGATCTCACGAATTTTAGAGGCAGGGGTGTGGGAAAGGGTACAGAGCTCTTGCCTGTGAAAAGTCGGGGTCTTTACTGGCTATGGTCCAGAACACCCATTGAGAAACTGGTTAAATCTCTCCCATCGGAAGGGGCGCATGTGCCGATTGATAAGCTTCTAAAAAATCGGAATGGTTTGAATCATATTTGTAAAGTTTCAGATGGGGATTATCGTGTGCTTTATAATGGGATTGGCGGCTATACTACCTGGACAAAAAAGAGTGTTTATGGGTTAAGAGGTCGTATTAACCAGGAAGTAAATTGCAATAATACTAAAACAGGAACGCTGAATATTGCAGGTAGAGGTTTTGATATCGATGACTGGAAAGTGAGCTTTTTTGATTTTGACGACCCGAACAATAAACAGATACTGGAAAAACTGGCAACAAAAGAAAAAGATTTCAATATTGCTCAACTCTATAATGATTATGCCAACGAATTGGAGATACTTTGGCGTATGCATTATGGCACACCTATTCTATGTAGACATTAAATAGTAACTTTAACCGTGAGAAAAATATTTTTATTGAATAAATAATTTTACAGATGGAATCAAATTTTCAGTTTATAGCTGCTAAATGGCCAAATATCTTTAATCGCTTTCAAAAAGCCGAGGAATTTGCCATTTCAGATCCGCGTACATCTCTGGCTTATTCAAGAATGGGGTTGGAGTTAGCATTAAACTGGATGTTTGAGAATGATCCCGGACTGGATTTACCATTCGATAAAAGCCTGAACGGGTTAATGAGGGACTATCATTTCACTCAACAAATACCTGCTAAGATCCTTACAGATCTTCATATAATTAGGAAAACCGGTAATCTTGCACTTCACAATAATTCTGTTAACAAACAGGATAGCCTACAAGCTATTGAAAATGCTTATTTCTTTTCCCGCTATCTGGCCACCTCTTATGCGCCAGAAGAGTGTGAAAAAACCGGATTATTCGAATGGGAAATTATTCCTGAAGCAGGTGCTCCAAAACTAAGTGCAAGAGAACTGGATAAGCTTTCTCAGGAATTTGAAACATCCATTAAAAATTACCAGGACCAGATTGCGGAAACCGAAGAGCGAAACAAGAAGCTTCAGAAAACCAACGATCTATTCAAAAAACGAATTAAAGAACTTGAGTCTCAATTAACCGCAAATAAATCCAGAGCTGCCGAAGAGGATAAAGTTTACCACCCTCAAAATGAAAAGGAGACCCGCAGATATTTTATTGATGTTTCTCTACGTGAAGCCGGATGGGGCCTGGATGGTATCCGGGATAAGGAATATCAGGTTCAGTATATGCCCAAATCCACCAATAAATCTGAGACGGGGTATATAGATTATGTTCTTTGGGATGATAATGGAACGCCTCTGGCACTTATTGAGGCTAAAAAAAGCTTAAGCAATGCAAAGAAGGGTGAAAATCAGGCGCAGTTATATGCAGATAGTTTAGAGAAAATGTTTGGGCAGCGCCCAATTATTTTTTACAGCAATGGTTTTGAAACTTTTATGTGGGATGATCAATTCTATAAATCTGCCCGTAAGATAAATGGTTTTTATACCAAAAAGGAACTACAAACCATTAGGTATAGGCGCGAACATCGCAAGGATATTCGAATTCATGAAATAGATGCAGAAATTGCTGGGCGACCATATCAAATGCGGGCTATAAAAAGTATCGCGGAACACTTTTCTGGCAACGACAAACAATCGGGTAAATTAATTGGTACAAATCGAAGGGCTTTATTGGTGCTGGCAACAGGAACCGGAAAAACAAGAGTCTCTATCGCATTGTCAAAAGTTCTTTTTGAGGCAAATTGGGCCAAACGCGTATTGTTTTTAGCGGATAGAATTAGCCTTGTAAAACAGGCCCATAGAAATTTTGTGAAGTATCTTCCAGAATATTCTTCGGTCAATTTACTCGATGACAAGGAAAATCCAAATACCAGACTGGTATTTTCAACATATAAAACCATGATGAATGTGATCGATGGTTTAAGGGATGGTGATGAACGTTTTTATGGAGTTGGACATTTTGATCTTGTGATAGTAGATGAAGCACACCGTTCAATTTACAAGAAATATCAGGCCATCTTTGATTATTTTGACGCACTCTATTTAGGGTTAACAGCCACTCCTAAAAACCATATTCATCATAATACATATGAAGTTTTTGAACTTCCTGATAAATCGCCTACAGATGCTTATACTTTTGAAGAGGCGGTTGCAGAACATCATTTGGTGCCATATATACCAGTTCCGGTTCCCACTAAATTTATGAAACGAGGTATCAAATACAGCGAATTATCTCCTGAAGAACAGGAAGAGTTTGAAAATGAAATTTTAGATGGCGAACAAGCAACAGGTGATGAACATATTTCTCAATCTGAATTGAACGACTGGTTATTCAATAAGTCCACTGCAATTAAATCTTTGCGTTATATCCTGAAAAATGGAATAAGAAAACGGGGAGGAGATGAGATTGGAAAAACTATCATATTCGCTAGAAACCGGTTACATGCTAATTTTTTGAAGGATATTTTCCTTGAGATGGATAAAGAGCAATTTGGGAACGATTATGTAAAGGTAATTACACACAATGAGCCAAAAGCACAGGAATTTCTTGAACGTTTTTGTGAAGATGAAAAAGAACGTTTGCCACAAATAGCCATTTCTGTAGATATGATGGATACAGGTATAGATGCTCCAAGAGTAGTTAACCTGGTATTCTATAAACCGGTAAAATCTTACACGAAATTCTGGCAAATGATTGGCCGAGGATCACGGTTAAGACCTGATTTATTTGGTCCCGGTCAGGATAAACAAAAGTACCTGATTTTTGATATGTGTGCCAATTTTGAATTTTTTGATGAAAATCCCAAAGGTATTGAGCCAAGTATTCAAAAAAGTATTACTGAAACAGTTTTTAATATTAAAGTTCAATTAGCTCAATACCTTAAAAAATTCCCTGAAGATTTGGAATTCAATGAATTCAGAAAAAAATTATTAGATGAATTGCATCAATCCGTAGCTTCTTTGGATCAGGAACGGTTTGAAGTTAAACTGAAATTAAAAAAAGTGCTGGAATACGGCAGTAAAAACAGGGAACTTTGGAATCATCTGGATACTAAAGACCTGCAAATTCTGGAAAATGAAATTGCGGGTCTTATAAAACCTCCAAAAGGCGAAAATGACCTGGCGAGATTCTATGACAAACTTCTTTATACCCTGATGGTTAAACGTCTGGAAACTCCAGAGAATGAAAGCTTTATAAATGCTTTCCAGATTCCGATCATAAAAGTTGCTACCACATCAAAAAAGCTATTAAAAAAAACTGCTATCCCGGCAGTAAAGGCTAAAGAAAACCTAGTCAAATTGCCGTTAGAGCAAAATTTCTGGAAAATTGACGGGGTAAAACATTTAGAAAAAACAAGGTCGGGGATCCGGGATCTTATAAAATATATAGATCCTGCAGATCAAAAATATGTCACAACAAATTTTGAGGACGAACTGGATATACCTGAAGCAAAAGGAGAAGAGGGAAAAGATATTACACATCCTTCAAACGAAGCCCCAACGGCATATTCCCCCTTTCAATCAAATATTCATAGGCTTCAGGAAATATTGAGAGAAAATAAGAACAATTTGACCATAGCCAGGATTCGGCAAGGTGAAAAAATTACAAAGGCAGAGATAACGTCACTCGAAAATATGATATTTGGGAGTAAACTAAAAAAAGAGGATCTTGAAAAAGAACTCGGGAAACAGATTAATTTGGTGTCAATGATAATATCTTTAGAAGGGCTTTCAAAAGATCATGTTGATAAAGAGTTTGCCGATTTTGTTAATAAACATCAGCTGAATTCCAAGCAGATCAATTTCCTGAATGATATTAAGCAGTTTTTGACAACAAATGGAAAGATAGATCCTTCTAAGCTATATGATGGGAAATTCGCAGAATATCATCCGAGCGCTGTTGAAGGTGTTTTTAATGAGCAACAGGCAGATCAGATCTTTGAGATTATTACCCGGATGAATAGTTCTGCCGGATAGTTAATTCTGTTCATATGAGTATAATAGAAGAAATAAATCAATCCCTTACTAATTTCCTAAAACAGGAGACGATCTATGAGGCTCAGATAAAGGCATTGAAAACCATTTTATCAAAAAAAACTAACAACAGTTTATCAAGGGCTTATTTACTCAATCTTTTAACCTTTTTGCTCAAAGGCCTAAGCAACGGAAAATTAACCACGAAAGGAAGGCAAATGGTTATTCTCGCCCAAAACCCTCAAGGGATTGTAAGGCCATATTCCACTTCTCTCAATAAAAATTTCCAAGAAAAACAACAGGCAAAAGAAGCCTCAAAGCAGAAAACGAAGGCTAAAAGTAAAAAAATCAAAAAAAAGGTAGGCCCTACATTAATTCCCCAGGTAGAGGTTCTTCAATATTTTGATAGGTGTAATTATTATTTCAAAAATTCTGAAAGAGGTCAAATCAAATTTAACAGATGTAAAAATATTCTTCTGGAAATTGTCAAACATGATCCTGAGCTTTTAGAAAAATTCAAAACGGCTAAGGATTTTGAAGATATCATGCATAGACTACCAAAACAGGAAAGAATGTTGGAGTTGATTAAACTTCAACGCTTCGATCTTAATTCCTCTAAAGAGCGAACACTTTCTACATCTTCCTCGATTTATGCCATTAGCATCCCCATGGGTGGGCAAAAAAGGTAGTGCAATTCATTTTATATTAAAATTTCTAACCTTTTAATGTGCATAAAGGCTGCACACCTTACAGCTAAATTTGTAGGGTAATCAAAAAATCCTAGGATATCTATTACAAGAAGTAATTTTTTAAACCAAAAAAATCTAAACCAATGAGAACAAACAACTCTAAACCAAGAATGACTGTAAACAAATTAGGCGAGTTTTTAACTGCCTCACCAAAAAAACAAAGATCAATTTTAACAGCTCTAAAATATCCAGGAGAAAATAAATTCAGGTTTACTGGTTATAATGAAGCAAGAAGAGCAATCAAAAATTACCTATTAAATGGTTGTGACAATCAAATTTTATTGGATTGTATTATTGCTTTAGAGGCAAAGGATGAAGATGAAAAGGATAATTTTACAGATTCTTCGATTGAAGCACTAACAAAGGTATTAGAATCCGATAAACTGGACGTGGAAGGTTTTACCTATTTACCCTATGAAGGAGATAATCCAAAATTAAATATTAGAGGTGTAGAAGTTAGTGTATATCCCGATTTTATATTTCATAGTGAAAGCAGAGGTAATGAATTCACTGGAGCAGGAAAAATACATTTAAGTAAAGATGGTTATTTTGGAGAAGAAGGAGGTAAATATATTACTACTATGATATATTCATTTGTTGAAAATCATGTTGATTTAGCCGACCGAAGTATTAAACACAGTAATTGTATCTCTTATGATGTTTTCACAGATTCTATTGCTGATTGCCCTAGAAGCATTGCCAGACGATGGCAGAATATTGAAGCTGGTTGCGAAAACATAACTGCGATCTGGGATTCTATCTAAAATAAAGGATTTTTCTGAATGGCAAGCTGAACATAATGTTTGAAAGTTATCTAAAGAACAAGCACCTCCACCCTTAAACACGGGCCATATATGGTCGGCTTGCCATTTTTCATCATATACACCACATTCAAAACAGAATCCTCCGTCTCTATTTGCAAGATTCTCCCTTATAACTGCATTATCACCTTTGACTATGTAGAAAAGATTTAAGGCATGTTTTTTACATTCATCACTATGCCATTTTCTCTTCTTACCAACTAACCTGTTACCACAACCACAAGAACAAAAACCACCCAGATTGATAGGAAAAAGCATTTCCATCCTTAATCCAATTTGATAGCGAGAAAACTTGTTTAGCATATTACGAAAATATTCATAAGTTTACAGTCCTGAAATTTGTCGTAATATACGTATATTTCGTCGTTGTTATGAAATATACATTTACAAATGCCAATAAGAGACTTAAAACACTTTTATGTATTAATTAAGAATGATGTGGTTGTAACCTATGCTACCAATTACAAGGCGTTCTATAGAGAGATTTTACAGATTCAGGAATTAAAAGGTGAAGTTAAAAGTGAAAGAACTCTAAACAGGTATTTTAAAAGAAATAAGATAATTATTATCTTAGGTTCGGATAAGAAAATCTATACATTACAAAAAGTGATTTAACATCCATTTTTCTATTTTGTGCGAGTTAGAACATATTCAATTAATTAAACGTAAAATCTTAAAGAACTTAGGGTGCAATTGCTTGATAAGTTAATTGAGATAACTATAAATTTATAAACCTAAATGTTAAGTTCAGAAGAAATACAAAGTATTGCAGAAAGCGGGGAAGGTTATAACGCCGAATTTAAAGTCCGTACACCTGCTAAAGTTAGAGAACTTGCGCAGGAGGTTTGTGCCTTTGCAAATTCTGCAGGAGGTGTCCTACTAATTGGGGTAGATGATAACAATAAAATAGTTGGTGTTGAAATCAATAATATCAAACGTTCCGCGGTTCAGGATTCTTTACTTCAAATTAGTCCACCTATTTCTTGCCCGTTATATAAGGTAGAGGTAGATGGGAAAGATGTTTGGGTGATTGAAGTTGTTTCTGGACCGCAAAAACCCTACACACTTTCTGGAGCTATTTATACCCGCCAGGGACCAAATACCCAGAAAATAACTTCGGTAGAACAAATGCGGGATTTTTTCCAGCAGGCAGGACGTATTTATTTTGATGAAAGTCCCTGTATGGAATTTGATGCAGAAAAAGATTTAGATCAGACTTTTTTTGAGGAATTTAGGGCAATGGCCAAATTATCAGCTTCTGTTAACCAAAAACAAATTCTTTCTAATTTAAAAATCACACTTAGTGATGGTCACTTTAAAAATGGAGGAGTTTTGTTTTTTGGAAAAGAACCAGAAAGTTTTTTTGAAAAGGCGGTAATTCGTTGTATTTCATTTGAAGGAGCGACAAAAAGCCAAATTATAGACGATAAAATTTTCGGTGGTCCCTTAATGTCCCAATATAGGGAAGCTATGCACTGGTTAAAAGGGAAATTAAATGTTCGCTATGAGATTAAAGATGGTAGTGCGAGGAAAGAACTTTGGGAAATTCCCGAAGTAGTATTTAAGGAAGCAATTATTAATGCCCTTGCACATAGGGATTATTATGATAAAGGCGCGAGAATTACAATTGAACTTTTCCCGGATAGGGTAGAAATCACTAATCCTGGTGGTCTTGTAAGTGCTATTACGCCAAAAGATTTTGGAACCAAAAGTCATAGCCGGAATCCACTCATTTTTGGCTTATTTGAACGTATTAATATGGTGGAACAAGTAGGTTCAGGTATTAGCAGGATTAAAGATGAATTAAAAAAGCACAAGCTTGCCTTGCCGGAATTTAAGATAGAGGGTATGTTTAGTTTAATTCTAAAACGTCCATTAACATCGGATTTAACCCGGGGGAAAACGTCGGGGAAAACGTCGGGGAAAACGTCGGGGAAAACGTCGGGGAAAACGTCGGGGAAAACTACCGATAAAATTCTAGCTTTAATTCAGTCAAATGAACAAATTACTATTCCTGAGCTTGCCTTAAAAATAGGGATCACTGAAAGAAGTATAGGAAGGAATATTGCAAAATTAAAGGGCAATGGCACGTTAGAACGAATAGGCTCTGATAAAGGAGGTTACTGGAAAATTATAAATTTACAAATAAAATTCAGGAATAATTAAGCCGGGGTCACCCGCAGGTTTTTGAAAAGTGACTTTATTAGTGATATTTTGATCGTCGGTAAATGACTGGATGAATTAAAGTTTAGAGGTCGAAAAAAAACCTTCGATATATTCAAATTGCTTTGGGGCACAGCAGCATAAAAACCACCGAGGTTTAAACAGCAAAACTTAAAAACTCCCTTGGATGTTTTTTTTAAATCAGCTACATTTGAGAGTAAATAAAACGACATGTCGTCCAAAAGCGATATATCAGCAATAGGATATAAGCGACATGTTTGTTATAAACATGTTAGCAGCAATACCAAACATAAAATGAGAATAACAAAAATCAACATACCTAAAGAAAACATTAATACTGGGCTTGAACCCGTTAAGATGCATAAGTTAGGTCAAATTGTTCTTCTAGCTGGAAAGAATGGAGCAGGTAAAACAAGATTACTGAACTTAATTTCCAATACTATAGGGAGCAAACCAAACCAAAATCAAATCGATGAAGCTACGAGTCAATTAAAAGCATATCAAGATGAAATTGTACAACAGAAAGTAAATATTGAAAACTATTTAAGGGCTATTGAAACAGAAACAAACCCTGACCGAAAAAAAGCTCATGATCAACAAATAGAAAGCCATAAAGCAAATATTACTTCATACGAAAGTCAAGTCAATGCACACGAAAAAGTATTAAACTGGAACTTAATAGAAACTGACAAAATTAAGCAGAACTATACAATCATACCTTTTATACCTAAAAGTCTTGATTTAAAGGACTGTAATAATTTTCGAAAATCAGAAATTATTTCAAACGCACAGAATATAGATATGGTAGGTGTCAATCAATTAGCAAATGGCACTTTTGCAAGAATTCAGGTAGTTCAAGACCGTTGGTTCAATGCAACTCATCAAGAATCTTCACTTACGCAAGAGGAGATTGATAAAGCTCTTTTAGACTATCAAAAATTAAAAGACCTAATAAACACTTTTCTTAATACAAAAATTGAAAGAAGTATTGATGGAGACCCTACTCTGTTTGGATTCCCATTAGGGCAATCAAACTTATCAGATGGACAAAAGATTTTACTTCAGTTATGTTTAGCAATTCATTGTCAACAAGAAACCTTAGCTGACCTTGTTCTTTTCTTGGATGAACCCGAGAATCATCTTCATCCTTCAGTTATCATTCAAACCATAGAGAGAATAAAAGAAAAAACACCAAATGGACAGATATGGATATCAACGCACTCAATTCCATTACTTTCTTATTTTGACCCTTCCAACATTTGGTTTGTCGAAAATAATAGAGTGTCCTATGCTGGAACAGGCCCTGAAAAAGTACTTAACAGCCTTTTAGGTGGTGAAGACCAAATCGGAAAACTACAAGACTTCATAAGCCTACCCGGTGTATTTGCTCTTCATAGACACGCTTTTGAAAGTTTATTTCATCCAGAAGCAGTTACAACAGATAGCTCAGATCCACAAACTTTGCAGATTAGAGATGAAATCAAAAAACATCTAAAAACATCTGATAAAATACGGGTTTTAGATTACGGGGCAGGTAAAGGAAGACTATTAGCAAATATTCTGGACGCAAATAAAGAACCTATATCTAAATTTAAAGAATGGTTTGATTATGTAGCTTACGATAAGTTTGATTTTGACAAGACCGAATGTCTTTCAACAATTGAAAGGATGAGTTCTTCTCCACAAGACAGATATTTCAACAGTTTTTCAAGCCTATTTGGAAAATATGACAAAGAAAGTTTTGACATTATTATAATGTGCAATGTTCTACATGAAATTGACCCTAACGACTGGTTGAGTTTATTCTCGTCAGGGGGAGTTATTTCCAATGCTCTTACCGATTCAGGTATTTTATTAATCGTAGAAGACCAAGAAATGCCAATTGGAGAAAAGGCATACCAAAAGGGATTTATTGTCCTTAATACTTCTGAACTAAAAGACTTATTTAAAATTAAAGAAGAAGATTCAGATTTTGGTTTTTCAGATGCACGTGAGAACGGTAGATTAAAAGCTCACAGACTCAAAAAAAAATACCTTGAAAGAATTGATTCAGGTTCTAAATTAAAAGCTTTGGAATCGTTGCATAAAACTGCATCTGAAAAAATAATAGATATAAGGAATAAGGAAGTAAACTACAAAAATGGAAAGCTACATGGCTTTTGGGTTCAACAGTTTGCAAATACAGGTCTTGCACTAATGGAAATAAAGTAATGCTGCTAATCGAGTAGACGGCTCCGCCAGAAACTGACGGAGTGCGCCTCTCACACCACCGTACGTACGGGTCTCGTATACGGCGGTTCGTAAAATGATGGGTTGAGTTCTATGTAAACGTCCAACATTGCTTTGTATCCTCGTTGTTTTAGCCTTTTGAGTGTTATCGTTGTCCCTAAAATAGGGCTTTGGGCTACTGCCCAACCTCCTTTCCTCGTTCTGCTAAAGGCATAGGCGTGGTCTTGGTCTATTCCTAGTCGAATCAGGTTCTTCCTTTTTCGTTCGGGTTTTTTCCAATCTGTCCATATGCAATAGCGTAATCGATTCCGCAACCATCCATCTAAATCGCGAAGTTTGCCATAAATACTTGTTCCTCGAAAATAGGTTAACCATCCTCTTTGGATTTCGTTTATCTTGGATATTCGTTCTTTAAATGTTTTGGGGGCAGTTTTTCGGGTAATTGATTTTACACTCATTTTCAACCGCTGCCACGCTTTCTTCCCTACCACCAATTGGTATTTTCCCTTGTCGCCCTTCTTATACGTAGGCACAAAGCCAAAGCCCAAGAGCTCAAATTGAACGGGTTTTCTTATCCCGCTCTTTTCCTTGTTGATGGTCAGTTTTAGTTTTGTTTTCAGAAAATTGAAAACTGCTTTTTCAACCATCAAGGCTTGAGTTCTTGACTTTGTGTAGATACTGAAATCATCGGCATAGCGTACAAATCGCAGTTTGCGTCTTGTCAATTCTTTATCCAGCTCATTGAGCAGGATATTCGATAACAAT
>Ga0307486_1001148_pt1 | contig 21193 bp, 17 predicted proteins | sample CBIW02metaG_FD_203663 | JGI IMG/M metagenome (GOLD analysis project Ga0307486, IMG submission 203663) | Sea-ice brine microbial communities from Beaufort Sea near Barrow, Alaska, United States - CBIW 0.2 | ecosystem: Environmental > Aquatic > Marine > Coastal | place: USA: Alaska | collected...
AAATGGCAAAGGCTTGGATGGTGATGGGAATTACAAATTGGGTGGAAGACGAGCATTAAACAAGGAAAAATTTGTTCAGGATTGTAATGAAGCCGGACTTGTGGTAGTTCAAATAGAAGTAAACCAAAGCGGGCAAGTAGTTCGTGCCACTCCGGGAGTGAAAGGAACAACCAATAACGCAGCCTGTTTGACGAGTCCCGCAAAACGCGCAGCTCTCGCCACCACATTTAACAGTGATCCCAAAGCACCTTCAAAACAAGTGGGGTTTATTATTTATAATTTCAAATTATCGGAATAAGTGTCTGATTATTCACAAACTGTTGAATGGATGTTTCAGCAGCTACCTATGTACCAAAGCATAGGGGCTTCTGCCTTTAAAAAGGACCTTGCCAATGGTATTCTATTTGCCCAGGTTCTTGAAAATCCACACCGTAATTTTAAATCAATTCATGTTGCTGGGACCAATGGAAAGGGGTCTACCAGTCACATGCTCGCTTCCATACTTCAAGAGGCAAATTATAAGGTAGGACTATATACTTCGCCTCATTTAAAAAATTTTCGCGAGCGGATTAAAATTAACGGAACTGAAATTCCTGAAGTGGAAGTAATTGATTTTATTTCGCGGAATAAGGAATTTTTAGAAGAAAATAGGCTATCCTTTTTTGAAATGACCGTTGGGATGGCTTTGGATTATTTCAGTAAACAAAAAGTTGATATTGCCATAATTGAAGTGGGGCTGGGGGGAAGACTGGATTCTACCAATATTATTACACCGGTCCTATCAATAATCACCAATATTGGATTAGATCACACCCAAATGCTTGGCAATTCCCTAAAAGAAATTGCTTTTGAAAAGGCGGGGATCATAAAACCCGGAATTCCGGTAATAATTGGAGAGACCCATCCTGAGACTATTCCGGTTTTTATGGAAGTCGCTGCAAAAATGGATGCTGAAATAATTTTTTCGGAAGATTTTCCGCCTAGAAATCTCAAGTCAGATCTAAAAGGGAATTATCAGAAACACAATATCCAAACTGTATCAACCGCCATTGAAAGGTTAAGGAAAAATGGCTGGAAAATTTCTGATGCTGACGTTTATAGGGGCTTGCAAAAGGTGGTTTTAAATACCGGTTTAAGAGGGCGTTGGGATGTTTTGCAAACCAATCCAATGGTAATATGTGACACAGCCCATAATAGAGAAGGATTAGAGTATGTGTTTGAGCAGCTAAAAGAGGAAAAATATAAAAAGTTGCATATCGTTTTCGGAGTTGTAAGTGATAAAGATCTGGCATCCATTCTGCCATTATTTCCAAAAACAGCAACATATTATTTCTGTAAACCAAATATCCCCAGAGGCATGGATCAATTTGAATTGCAAAGGCGATGTCTGGCTTCCGGACTTCTTGGGGAATCTTATGATTCGGTAAAAGTTGCATTTGATTCGGCTTTAAAAAAATCAACAAAAAACGATCTTATTTTCATTGGCGGAAGCAATTTCGTTGTTGCGGAAGTATTATAGAACATGCTTAGCTGATCAGTATTTAAATTGCCTAAAACAGATTAATAGGTTAAAAACAAAAAAAAACTACGCCCATTTTTAATATTAAAAATGGGCGTAGTTTTTTGAAAATCATGTCCTTTTAAAGGAATAAGTTATCATCCTGTATCGGTAAAAAGAGAGGATTACTTTACTTTAGTCGTTAAGGATATTCTCAATTTTACGAACTGATTAGTTATAATAAAGATAATATCAGACACTGGAAAATTATTTTTTTTTCTAAAATTGGATTTTGTTTTTACGATAAAATGCTTATATTTGAAAAAATAGGTAGTAATTATTCTAAATTTTAACTTATAATTACTAAAGTTCTGTTTTTATTCCCCAATTCCCCCTAGACACTTAACCTCAGGTTTTGAAATAATCTGCGTGACTATTCTTTTGAATAAGTTGCCGTGAATATATTTATTTCTAATTCTAACTAAATTTAATTATTATGAGGACATTTAAAAAAGAATTGTGTGGGCTTCTGGTGTTTTTCGTTTTGTGCAGTACAAGCTTTTTTGGTCAGGAAAAACCAAAAGAGGAATTTCAATCAGTTTTTTTAACTGCAACGACAGTTCATAGAAGCACTGATCCTAATGTCGATTTTACTGATTGGTTAAAAACCGAAAAAGAGTATTTTGATAAGGTAACAAGTAAAAATAATTTATTAATTGGGTCAGGTTACTATAATCATTACTTTACTCCTGATAATACTGAGATTATAATGGTATCGGTCTACAAAACATGGGAAGATATAGACAAAGCCAATGAGATTACAAATAAATTAATTGAAGAAGGCTGGCCGGATGAAGCCGCCAGAAAAGCTTTTTTTGATAAACAAAATAGTTATTACACTCCAAATCATAGTGATGAGATTTATCAAACAATGCCGTTTACGATACCCGTGAAAACCGATTCTAAGAAACCTTTGATATATTATGTTAAAAGGAATGCAATGGGGCTGGGAGGTTCCGGTTTTAAGGAATATTTTGAAAATGTAACACAAAAAAATAAGTATATTAAAGGCTATTACACTCACAGGCATCTTTATGGCGCAAATAGCAGGGATGCAATGGAAGTATTTGTATTTGATAAATTAGGAGATATCGAAAGCTCTTTTGATGAAAATACCAGGCTTGAAAAAGAACATTGGGCAGACGAGGCAAAGGCAAAAGAGTTTTTTGAGGGATATAGCAAGATGTTTACAAAGCATGGCGACTATGTTTATCATAATGTTCCTGAGCTTCAAAAGTAATAAAAAGTTTAAGCAGTCTCTGAACCCTTTGATTTAGAGACTGTTATTATTATAAATATATTTCAAAAAACTGTGATAATTATTTCAATTGACAGAATTAAAAATAATTTGATTTTTTATTGATTTATAGTTTGTAGAAATGAAAAACTACCATATATTTGCATCCGCAATCAAGCGATAGCGGGCAATTAGCTCAGCTGGTTCAGAGCACCTCGTTTACACCGAGGGGGTCGGGGGTTCGAACCCCTCATTGCCCACAGAAAAAAAAGGCTTCCATATTGGAAGCCTTTTTTTTTATTTAGAAATTATTGATATCTTCGCCAGAACAAAAGAAAAGGGTGATTAGCTCAGTTGGTTCAGAGCACTACCTCGACAAGGTAGGGGTCGCTGGTTCGAGCCCAGTATCACCCACTTTTTTTAATTTACTCACCAGTTATATAGACAGCTTTCACTTCCTCTTAAAAACCTCTAGCAAGCGCTCTAGTGCCATTCCTCTGGATCCCTTTATCAACACTTGCGTATTTTGGAAATCAGTAGATATGATTGCCTCTTCCAATTCCGGAAATTTTTCAAATTGTTGAATCTTTGAAGAATTTGCTTTTGCTTTTTTGAAATTGGCTCCAACAAGAAATACCCGGTTGAAATTCAAAATTTCGAGATAAGTGACCAGATCCTGATGCTCTTTTTCTGAAGTTGCTCCCAGTTCAAACATATCTCCCAAAATGGCAATTTTATTATTTGCCGGGAATTTATTAAAACTCTCCAAGGCTGCCCTCATGCTGGTAGGATTCGCATTATACGCATCCATTAAAAGTTTGGTTTTTCCTATTTCAATAATTTGAGATCGGTTATTTTGAGGAGTATAGTTTGCAATAGCTACTTTAATGATTTTGATGGGTACTTGAAAATAATGCCCGATACAAATAGCGGCTGCCATATTTATGGCATTATAATTTCCTGGCAATAAACTGTTGAAAACAATTCCGTCGTACAGCACTTCTGCATATTCTTTGTTTGTAATATATTCAACAGGAATATTGGCCCTGGAACTTCCAAAGGAAAAATTGTTTTTATAAGAAAGTTGCTTTTGTTGTATTGGGTCATCTGAATTCAGGAACAGGAATTTATTGTTTGCTTTTAAATAGTTGTAAAGTTCACTCTTAGCAGCTATTACCCCTTCAATACTTCCAAAACCTTCTAGATGTGCCTTTCCAAAATTGGTGATATAGCCATAATCAGGTTGGGCTATTTTGCATAAACTCTCAATTTCTTTTGGATGATTTGCGCCCATTTCCACAATTCCGAATTCTGTGGTCTTATTCATGGACAAAAGAGTGAGCGGTACACCAATATGATTATTTAAATTTCCAACAGTAGCAACCGTGTTGAATTTTTTGCTAAGCACCGCAAAGATCAATTCCTTGCTGGTCGTTTTCCCGTTACTTCCCGTTATAGCCAGAATAGGAATTCCTAAATAATTCCTATGAAAATTCGCGAGTTCCTGAAGTGTTTCAAGCACATTATTTACCGTAATAAACTGTTCGGTTTGGGCATACTCGTTTTCGTCTATAATTGCATATCCGGCACCATTTTCAAGCGCCTGGAAGGCAAACTTATTTCCGTTGAAGTTATGTCCTTTAAGAGCAAAAAAAAGTTGGTTGGGCACAATACATCTTGTGTCTGTTGCTACTCCGCTACTTTGAAGGAATAATTGATGCAGTTCCTTGATATTCATTGGCTAAAAATATAAAATAAGAAACGGTTTAAAAAGATACTAATTCGTTGTTCTCATTTTTGTCCCTGAAATAAATTTTCAAAGGAATTTTACGAGATCTTATAAAAAGGGGGACCCTGTTATAAGAAACTGAACCTCACTAAGCTTCGGGACAGCTTTACGAATATTGTACTTTTTAAACCGTTTAATAATGGTTTATAAGTTATTTGTTTCTTGCCGTTTTGTTTTTGTCTTTTGATTTTGAACCAACTCTGGACATTGCGTTTCGAAAACCAATATAATCTGTGGCCATATCCTGAGGGAAATATCTTCTTTGTGCAGGATCCAGCCAATAAGCGCGGTCTCTCCAGGACCCTCCTTTATAAACTCTCACTTCGTCACTTACCAAAGTGGTTCTGTCTGTTTCATCATATTTAGGCTTAGCATTTCCTATACTATCTGTATTAGTATCAAATTGCGGAGAATTATACATTCTTTTTGAAGAACTTGTAATTTCATTAAAGGGCTGGTAATATCTTGTAGAGCTTTTATCTCCGTCACGAAAATTTTTGTTATCGCTTTTTGAAAAATTGGTTCTCAAGTAGGTATCCATTTCGCCAATAGGTACCTGGGCCAATTCTCCTGGTAATGCACGAGCCACAATTTTACCATTGCTTAAAGTGTCATAAGCGATATCCTCCGGAGTTACTACTTTAACTGAACCATCGTCATTTATTTCGTTTTTGGTATAAACATTTCCACGATAATAGTTGAAATCGTTAAATTCATCGTCAACTATAGGTCTGTAAACATCCAATACCCATTCAGAAACGTTTCCGGCCATATCGTATAATCCATAATCATTGGGTTGGTAACTTTTAACTTGGGCTGTAATATCAGCACCATCGTCGCTCCATCCTGCAATTCCGCCGTAATCTCCAGCGCCTTGTTTAAAGTTAGCTAACTGATCGCCTTGAGTTTTCGCATTCCCTGATCTGGTGTATTGACCATCCCAAGGGTATTTTTTTCTCCCGCGGTACACATTGTAACTTCTTATTCCAACTAATCCTAAGGCTGCATACTCCCATTCTGCTTCGGTTGGCAATCTGTATTCTGGTAAAAGAACTCCGTCTTTTCGTTGAATGTAAATATTTTTCGCTTCACCTTCTTCGGGAGTTGTTCCCAATTTTTCTGAACTTTTACCCCCACGGGTTATTTCGTCATTTCCCCCGTAAGCCTTTGTGGGAGCGTTTAAATAAGTTTCGGTATCAAAAGTTGATGCCCCATCTACATCATTATAACGAGCTCCTTCTTTTGTGTATCCCCCGTCTTCCAGGATAAGTTCGTTTACCCTATTGGTTCTCCATTTACTGAATTCAACTGCCTGAATCCAACTCACTCCTACAACAGGATAATTTGCATAAGCAGGGTGGCGCAGGTAATTATTTACCATAGTTTCGTTAAAACCAAGGCGGTTTCTCCATACTAAGGTGTCTGGAACAGCACCGGAATAGATGTTCTTGTAATTTTCTTCACTTGGAGGGAATACGTTTTTTAGCCAATCCAGGTACTCCATGTACATCATATTGGTCACCTCGGTCTCATCCATATAAAAGGACTGGATGTGTTGCTGATTTGGCGTGTTGTTCCAATCATGCATAGGGTCATCCTGAACCCTACCCATTGTAAAGGTTCCTCCTTCAACAAAAACGAGGCCTGGACCTGTTTCTTGTTCCTTGTAATCAGTATTGTACTGAAAACCGCCATCTTTTGAGTTAACATCCCATCCGGTTGCCCGTGAGTTATCTTTGTTGTTTGACTTATTACAACTGAAAATACTAGCGCCAATAGCGATAGTAAATAGTATTTTAAAGGCTACATTGGTCCTCATATTTTATTCTATTTATGCAGTAATTTAGGCTTTGCAATATAGTAATTAACGTGAAAAGTACAAGATTATTTTATCAGATTGAAAAAGCTTCGATTATCCAAATTACATCATTTTTTTAGAACCGTAAATTTTAGATATTAAGATTGCATTATAAAATCAAGAAAATGAATGGTAAAATAAAATATTTTGGTGATAATTTAAAATAGTAAAGGCATTAGGCAATATAAATATAGGGGTCGAGTTATAATGAGGACAGATTATTTTATTAACTTCAATATTAATTTTAAACAAAAATTAATTGGAGGCTATTCTCTTAACTAGAATAAAAATATATATTTGTTAAACATAATTAATATTGTGATGAGAAATATTACCATTCTGGCTCTCAGTTTTGCCTTACTGTCAAATTATCAAGTTTTTTCTCAGGAAGAAAAGGATAGGGTGATTACTACTGCGGTCCCTTTTTTGCTAATTGCCGCCGATGCCAGAGCTGCTGGGATGGGTGATCAAGGTGTTGCCACTTCTGCCGATGCGTTTTCACAACAGTGGAATCCGGCAAAATACGCATTTATTAAAAGTGAACAAGGAGTGGGTGTTGCTTATACTCCTTACCTTAGTAATATTGTGAACGATATATTTTTGGGGAATCTCACCTATTTTAACCGGTTAGATGAACGCAGCGCTGTCGCGGCCAGTTTAAGGTATTTCAGTCTGGGATCAATCGAAACACAGGGGGGGTTTGAAGAAGTGCCTTTGTTGTTAAGCCCAAATGAACTTACTCTGGACCTCTCTTATGCCTTGCGATTAAGTAATAATTTTTCCTTGGCTGTTGTAGGTCGTTATCTGCGGTCGGACCTGAGGCTGTCAGTCAATAACGAAGATGCTACGGCTGCTTCAACCTTTGGTGTAGATGTGGCAGGATTTTATCAGGGTCCGAATATATATTTTAATGATTTTGATGGAAGATTTCGGGCAGGTTTTAATATTTCTAATATAGGGCCAAAAATAAAATATGATGAAGTAGGACAAGAAAATTTTATTCCTACAAATTTAAAAGCAGGAGCCGGATTTGACTTTATTTTCGATGCTTCAAACAGATTGGGTACTTATATAGAGTTCAATAAATTACTGGTTCCTACGCCGCAGGATTTTAATAATGACGGAGTAATTGATAGGGCAGATGAAGAGGAATATAACAGCATAGGCTCTATTGAAGGTATTTTTAAATCCTTTGGTGATGCACCCGATGGATTTTCAGAAGAATTAAAGGAAATTACCTGGGCCTTTGGCGCAGAATATGTTTTTCAGGAAGCCTTTTCATTAAGGACTGGTTATTTTAATGAAAGCAATGTCAAAGGTTCCAGAAAATTTGTGGCTATTGGTGCGGGGTTTAAATATGCCCCAGTTGTAATTGATGTTTCTTACTTGTTTTCTACCTCAGATGTTGTGAGCCCACTGGAAGGAACCCTTCGATTTGGACTAACTTTCAATTTTGGTGAAGAATATAGTGATAATTAATACAAAGGTAATTTATGTATTTCCCGGGTTATCCTAAGTAATGAGCGGTGATGTTTTTATATGTCGGGCGCCAAAAAAATCATAAATTAATGAAAACTATTACTGTAGTAGCCGTTTTTGAAGTCTTTGATTCGTTTGAAAAACTTCCCAAAGAAGTACAACATTTAATGGAAAAAGCATTTGAGGTGAGGAATACTGCTTATGCTCCCTATTCAAAATTTAAAGTGGGTGCCGCAATCCTACTCGATAATAAAGAAATTATTACCGGAAGCAATCAGGAAAATGCTTCTTATCCCTCTGGTTTATGTGCCGAGCGTACTGCTATTTATTATGCGGGGGCTAAATTCCCCCAGGCTAAAATCAAGAGAATTGCCATTTCGGCAAAATCCATGAACCATCATCTTGTAATTCCAATTCCACCCTGCGGAGCCTGTAGGCAGGCGATTTCTGAATATGAAGTGAAACAGGAAGCTCCAATAGAGATCTATTTTATGGGCGAAGGGGGTAAGGTTATTAAATCAAATTCTTTGAAAGATTTATTGCCGCTTGGGTTTGATGGTTCCTATCTATAACGATTTCGATATCTTTTAGTAAAAAACTGTTTTCATTTCCTATTGAAAATAGTATTTTTGTACCTGCCTTACAAATTCCACTGTCCGGCCTTAAATTAATTTGCACATGAAGAAGATTACTAAAGCCACTTATTTGAAGTGGTACGAGGATATGTTGTTTTGGCGGAAGTTTGAAGACAAACTTGCTCAGGTTTATATTCAACAAAAAGTAAGAGGGTTTTTACATTTATATAATGGGCAGGAAGCAATATTGTGTGGTTCACTACACGCTATGGATCTTGCAAAAGACCGCATGATCACGGCTTACAGGAACCACGTTCAGCCAATTGGAATGGGAGTAGATCCTAAAAGGGTGATGGCCGAGCTTTACGGAAAAAAAACTGGAACTTCCCAGGGAATGGGAGGCTCTATGCATATTTTTTCTAAAGAGCACCGCTTTTATGGTGGTCATGGAATTGTAGGTGGACAGATACCTTTAGGGGCCGGACTAGCCTTTGCCGATAAATATTTTAAAAGAGATGCGGTGACCTTAACCTTTTTAGGGGATGGCGCTGCCCGTCAGGGATCTTTACACGAAACCCTGAATATGGCAGTTAAATGGAAATTACCGGTGGTGTTTTGCGTTGAGAATAACGGTTATGCAATGGGAACATCGGTAGCCCGAACTTCAAAAAGTACAGAAATCTGGAAATTAGGTTTGGGATATGATATGCCTTGTGGACCCGTAGATGCGATGAATCCTATAAAAGTAGCCGAGGCTATGGATGAAGCTATAAAAAGGGCACGTAAAGGTGATGGACCTACCTTTTTAGAAATGAAAACATATCGATACAGAGGTCATTCTATGAGTGATGCTCAAAAATATCGTACCAAAGATGAAGTTGCTGAATATCAAAAAATAGATCCGATTTCCCAGATACTCGAAATTATTAAGGATAAAAAGTACGCTACAGAAAAGGAAATTAAGGAAATAGATAAGCGTGTTAAAGGACGAGTGAGCGAATGTGAAAAATTTGCCGATGAATCTGAATATCCGGATAAAAACGCGTTGTACGATATGGTGTACGAACAAAAAGATTACCCATTTATATCACATAAAGTAGAATAAATTATGGCAGAAATAATTAATATGCCTCGTTTAAGCGACACCATGGAAGAAGGGGTTGTAGCAAAATGGCTGAAAAAAGTAGGTGATAAAGTAGAGGAAGGAGATATTCTTGCTGAAATTGAAACTGATAAAGCCACAATGGAATTTGAGTCCTTTTCTGAAGGGACCCTTTTATATGTAGGACTTGAAGAGGGTGAAACTGCCCCTGTTGATTCACTTTTGGCCATAATTGGTGAAAAGGGTGAAGATATTTCGGCGTTGTTGGAGGGTGGACAAAAACCTGATGACAAGGAGGATAAGAAAGATTCTGAAGTTAAAGAGGTTCAAAAATCTGGAGAGGAAGTAAATGATAGTGCAAGCGTTTCAGAAACTGAAGATTCAGCTGAAAGCGGAGAAATTCCGGAAGGGGTTGAGGTAATAAACATGCCGAGATTGAGCGATACCATGGAAGAAGGTACTGTTGCCAAATGGCTGAAAAAAGTAGGTGATAAAGTTGAGGAAGGCGATATATTAGCCGAAATTGAAACCGATAAGGCTACAATGGAATTTGAATCCTTCTATAATGGAATTTTGCTTAAAATAGGACTCCAGGAAGGGGAATCTGCTAAGGTCGATACTCTTCTGGCAATAATTGGTCCGGAAGGCACCGATATTTCAAAAATTGGTGCTAAGACTGGCTCTTCTAAAGAAGCTCCTGTCTTAGATAAAAAATCTTCAGGGGAAAAGCCTAAAGAAGGTGAAACTTCAGAAGAAAGCCAAGCTTCACAAACACATAGCGATAAACGTATTTTTGCTTCTCCATTAGCCAAAAAAATAGCTCAGAACAAAGGAATAAATATTTCTGAAGTAAAGGGATCTGGTGAGAATGGACGAATTGTAAAGAAAGATGTTGAAGCATTTAAACCATCAGAAAAAGCCAAGCCGGCTAGTGTTTCTGAAGGGATAAAAGCTGATGCAAAGGAAGTGCAAGCATACGTTCCTGCAGGTGAAGAAGAATTTGAGGAAATTAAAAATTCCCAAATGCGCAAGACTATTGCAAAACGCCTGGGAGAGTCAAAATTCACTGCTCCTCATTATTATCTTACTATTGAGGTAAATATGGAAGGTGCAATTGCTTCTAGAAAACAAATTAACGAGCTTCCGGATGTGAAAGTTTCCTATAACGATTTGGTGATTAAAGCATCGGCAATGGCACTGCGCAAGCATCCAAGGGTGAATTCACAATGGACAGGGGAAGCCACCAAAATTGCGAAACACATTCACATGGGGGTTGCAGTAGCGGTAGAAGACGGACTTTTGGTTCCTGTTTTGCGTTTTGCAGACCAAATGTCCATGACACAAATTGGTGGGCAAGTAAAAGAGTTGGCAGGGAAAGCCCGCAATAAAAAATTGCAGCCTCAGGAAATGGAAGGCAGTACATTTACTGTTTCCAATCTGGGAATGTTTGGAATTACAGAATTTACGAGCATTATAAATCAACCCAATTCCGCAATACTCTCTGTAGGAGCTATAGTTGAGAAACCGGTGGTTAAAAATGCACAGATAGTTGTTGGAAATACAATGAAACTTACTCTTGCCTGCGATCATAGAACCGTAGATGGAGCAACAGGTTCCGCTTTTTTACAAACCCTGAAAAGCTACCTGGAAAATCCAGTAACAATGTTAGCCTAAAACCCAGGTTGAAAATTGAAATCAATATTTAAAATCCCGCACTATTGCGGGATTTTTTTATCTTTAACGCGAAGGGCTAATACCTCAAAAAAGGAAATTAAATTGAATCAATAATGAAACACGTTATAATTACAGGAACTAGCCGCGGAATCGGACTTGAAATGGTGAAATTATTTGCCAAAGCAGGGAATAAGGTATTGGCTCTTTCAAGAAATACAGAGCCTGTTGAAGGTTTGAAATTGAAAAATGTTCATACTATTTCCTGTGATATTACCCAGGAAGATTCGCTGGAAAAAGTGGTTGAATACATAAAATCAGAATGGAAGCATGTTGACGTTCTTATTAACAATGCAGGGGCGATCTTAAATAAACCATTTTTAAAGTCGAGTGTAGAAGAATTTAAGAACATATACAACACCAATGTTTTTGGGGTGGTAAGTATTATTCAGAAAACACTTCCGTTGATGCCGGCAAGCGGTCATGTTGTTAATATCAGCAGCATGGGCGGTGTGCAGGGGAGCGTGAAATTTGCAGGGTTATCGGCATATAGCTCCAGTAAGGGAGCGCTTATTACTTTAACCGAACTTCTGGCCGAAGAATATAAAGAAAATGGCCCTTCCTTTAATGTGTTGGCCCTTGGTGCTGTTCAAACCGAAATGTTGGAAGAAGCATTTCCCGGTTATAAACCACCAATGACGGCTACTGAAATGGCCGAATATATTGTAGATTTCAGCTTAAACGGTCAAAAATATTACAACGGGAAATTGTTACAGGTTGCGAACTCTACTCCATAACAATTAACTTCATGAACGAAATTCTTGAAAAATACCTTCCGAGCCATTCTGTTGTAGCAATTTTTGCGTTGATTGAAGAAAATGGCATTCATCTTAAAATTGTAAATGAACGGGTTACAAGACATGGCGATTACAGAAGAATGTCCGATGGGGTTCATCAAATCACCGTCAATTCAAATTTGAATAAATTTCGATTTTTGATAACCCTGGTGCATGAAATTTCACATTTGGTTGCTTTTGAAAGATTTGGGAGGGCAATTTTGCCCCATGGGAAGGAATGGAAGTTGACATTCCAACAGTTAATGTTACCATTTATCCGACCGGAAATATTTCCAAGCCAATTGTTACCTTTAATAGCAAATCATTTTAAAAATCCGAAGGCCAGTGGAGATACTGATGCTCATCTTTCGGTCGCCTTAAAAAGATTTGATCCTGAGAACGATAATAATTATGTTTTTGAAGTGCCTAACGGCGGGATTTTTCGGATTTATAATGGCAAAATTTTTAAAAAGGGAGTAAAACGAAGAAAGCTCTATGAGTGTTTGGAAATGGCCACGGGTAAAATTTATTTATTTCAACCAAATGCCGAGGTGGAATTGCTTCAAAATTGACAGTAGGTAATAGCAATGGATTAAAAATTTATCTAAAATTTTCTTAATCTTATTGTTATTGCTAGAAATTTGAAGAAAATAAAAATATTTTGTCTGTTATTATTGTTAAACAATCAACATTAATCAGGAAAATTTATACTTTTAAAAATTAGTTTATAGAAATTCAATATTCAAATAAAATGAATTTATAAGAAATCTGCATATGGAGAGTTATAATAAAAATTATTTTGCAGTCATCATGGCAGGAGGTGTTGGTTCTCGTTTTTGGCCGGTGAGTACATCTAAATTTCCCAAACAATTTCACGATATGTTGGGAATTGGGGAAACTCTACTTCAGCACACTTACAACCGTCTTGCTAAAGTGGTTCCTTATGAGCAGATACTGATACTTACCAACCAGGGTTATAAAGAATTGGTAAAGGAACAGCTCCCAAAAATAAACGATGAGCAAATATTTTTGGAACCGGCAATGCGAAATACAGCTCCCTGTATTTTACTTGCCGCCCTTAAAATAAGAAAACAAAATCCTGATGCTGTAATGCTGGTTGCACCCAGCGATCATTGGATTGAAGATGAGGAAGCATTTACAAGAGATATTCACCTTGCCTTTGAGGAGGCGGCTAAAAAGGAAATCCTAATTACCTTGGGGATCAAGCCAACCTTTCCAAATACCGGTTATGGGTATATCAAATATAAAGAGGATAAGGAAAACAAGTTTCAGAAGGTGGTTAAATTTACAGAAAAGCCCAATCTTGTAAACGCTAAAAAGTTCCTGGAAGATGGCAATTACCTTTGGAATGCAGGAATTTTTATTTGGAAAGCATCATTTATTGCTGATTCTTTTTTAAAATATTTGCCGGAAATGTACCATCTCTTTGAGATTGGTAGCGATAAATTAAATGGCCCCGAAGAAGATAATTTTATAGGAAGTGTATACCCACAGGCTGAAAATATTTCAATAGATTTTGCCATCATGGAAAAGTCGGAATTTGTATACGTCTTGCCGGCAACCTTTGATTGGAATGATTTAGGGACCTGGGGTGCATTATATGGAGAATTGGATAAAGACGATCAAAAGAACGCCGTGGTAAATGCCCAATTGATTTCAAATGAGGCAAAGGATAATATTATTTATACCAATAGACCAAAAGTTGTAGTGGTAGATGGGCTTGAAGATTATATTATTGTAGACGATGAAGATGTATTATTGATAGTCCCAAAAGAAAAGGAACAAGAAATTAAGGAGATTAGAGCCCGTGTAATGGAAAAGTTTGGGAAAAACTTAGGTTAGAAATGGAAAACAAGGAAAATCCAGTGGATGCTACCCCGGCAGAAACTAAAAAGCAGAGTCAATATACTCGTGCAAATGGGATCTGGCATAGTTTCATGGCATTCATGTCAGAACTGCTCGATATACGTCAGGACACCGATTGGGAGGCTACCGTTGAGGCGATTAAAAAGGATATTTCCTTTAAGGGCCACAATGCCTGGATTTTAATATTTTCGGTATTTGTAGCCTCGATTGGGCTGAATGTGGGCAGCACAGCTGTTGTAATTGGTGCGATGTTGATATCTCCACTTATGGGGCCAATTGTAGGTGTGGGATTATCGGTGGCCATTAATGATGTGGATACCTTAAAGAAATCCTTTATCAATATGGGAGTTATGGTAGGGCTGAGTGTGCTAACAGCTTATATGTACTTTTTAATCTCCCCGGTAAAAGAAGAAACCCCGGAATTAATCGCTCGTACATATCCCACTATTCTGGATGTCCTGGTTGCCATATTTGGAGGACTGGCATTGATTGTCGCTAAAACAAAGAAGGGTACCATCGCTAGTGTGATCTTTGGGGTTGCCATTGCTACTGCTTTGATGCCACCGTTATGTACGGTTGGTTATGGTTTGGCCATTGGAAATATGGCTTATGCCGGGGGAGCGATCTATCTGTTTTCCATAAATGCTGTTTTTATTGCACTTTCTACTTTTGTTGTTTCAAAAGTATTGGATTTTCCATTGGTTAAATATGCAAACAGCAAACACCGAAAGAAAATTGCTCAAATTGCCTCCATAATTGCAATTATAGTAATGATCCCAAGTGTTATCCTCTTTGTAAACCTTTTACAAAGACAGGTGTTTGAAGCCAAGTCACGGGAATTCATATCAGAAGTGGTGAGATATAGTGGTGCTGAAACTATCAAAACCAATCAGGATTATCACAATAAGGAAATTGAAGTATATCTTATTGGTGTTCCTGTACCCCAGGCAACCATTGAAACCTGGAGGGAGCAGATGAAGGAGATGGAAGCGCTTAAAGAAACAACGTTAATTATCCACCAGGGAGCGAACCAAACAGGTGATTTAGCCTTATTGTCAACCCAGGTAAGAAGTGGAATTTTGGAAGATTTGTATATAAAAAATCAGGAAGTTATCGAGAATAAAGATGCCCGCATTTCATTGTTGGAAAATGAACTTTTGAAATACAAGCTCGGGGATTTTTCATTCAAAGAAATCAGTCAGGAAGTGAAAGTGAATTACGAAAACGTGGAAACGCTTAGTTTTGCTAATATGATCTCTACCAATTTTTCGAAAATTGATACTATCCCCACATTTAATATTACCTGGAAAAACAATGTTGTTAACAGGATAAAATTAGCTGAAACCAAGAAAATTCAGAATTGGTTAGCACTAAGACTAAAACTGGATACATTGGCCGTGAAATCCATTAACTAACTAATGCCCCTGAATTTGTGCTTCTCTCACTTTTTTGAATAGATTGGAGGAGTAAACAAAATCGGTTACGGTTTTGTCATCGGTTTTAAAAATTTGACTTTTATCCCCTTTCCATGCCAAAACGCCATCCTTTAAGAAGGCAATATTTTCACCAATTTCCATCACAGAGTTCATATCGTGGGTTATGACTATCGTTGTAATATTATATTCTTTCGTCAGCTCCATTATTAAATTATCAATAACAGTAGCTGTGTTAGGATCCAAACCCGAATTGGGCTCATCACAAAATAAATATTTGGGTTTATTGACAATTGCCCGCGCTATAGCAACCCTTTTTTGCATTCCGCCGCTTATCTCTCCGGGGAATTTATTTCCGCTTCCTTCAAGGTTCACCCGCTCTAAAACTTCATGTACCCGCTTTATTAAATCCCTTTTTCTGCTATTCGTGAACATTCTCATGGGGAACATCACATTTTCTTCTACGGTCATAGAGTCAAACAGGGCTCCTCCCTGAAAAAGCATTCCGATTTCTTTCCTGAGTTCACGTTTTTCTTCTTCTGAAAAACTTGAGTAAGCTTTCCCGTCATATTCAATAATTCCTTCGTCTGGAGTGAAAAGGCCTAACATACTTTTTAGCAAAACACTTTTGCCTGATCCCGATTCCCCAATAATAAGGTTCGTTTTTCCTGTTTCAAAAACAAAGTCAATACCTCTTAAAACTTCCTCGCTACCAAATTTTTTATGTAAATTTTTCACTTCTATCATGAGCTGAGTAATAATTGGGTTACAACGTAATTGGTAATTATAAGAACCACGCTGGTCCATACAAAGGCTGTGGTGCTTGCTTTACCTACTTCAAGAGCTCCGCCTTTCATATAATAGCCATGATATGCAGGAATGGTTGCCAAAATCATAGCAAACAAGAAGGTTTTGATAAATGCATATGTGAGGTGAAAACCGTTAAAATCACTCTGTAAACCTTCAATAAATACATCAGATCCTACAAATCCGCCTAAAACAGCAGCGGCATACGCGCCTAAAATTCCCAAGAACATGGAGATAGCTATAACAAATGGATAGGTAAGCATCGCAATAATTTTGGGGAATATCAAATAGTTCAGGGAATTGACCCCCATGATTTCTAAAGCATCAATTTGCTCTGTAACCCTCATAGATCCAAGACTGGAGGTGATAAATGAACCTACTTTTCCAGCCATAATAATAGAGATGAAAGTAGGAGCAAATTCCAGAATTATCGACTGGCGGGCGGCAAAAGCGATTAGGGTTTTTGGGACCAACGGATTGTTGAGATTCAAGGCTGTTTGAATTGCTACTACACCTCCAATAAAGAAGGATATAAAGGAAACAATTCCCAAAGAGCCTATTATTAATACGTCAATTTCCTTAAAAATAAGGGATTTTAAAATGATGCCTTTGGTCATCCGGCCAAATATGCCCTTAAGCATTAAAAAATATTCACCAATAGAATTCAGGTAGCTCATCAAGGAATTTTTGCATAGCAAAAATAGTAAATTTATCCTTAAAACTATTTAACGTGGAATTAATCTTTAAACCCTAATTCTTTAGTATTTTTGATAAACTTATATTCTGGATGTTTACCTATGAAAAATTTTATTCTACTGTTTGTTTTATCGCTTACAATCAACTCAGTTTTTGCGCAAAAATCCCAAGAAAGTACTATTAATCCTGATAAACCAAAACTGGTGGTTGGGATCGTGGTAGATCAAATGCGCTTCGATTATCTCACCAGCTTTTGGGATAAATTTGAAAATGATGGTTTTAAACGCCTGGTAAATGAAGGCTTTAATTTTAAAAACAATAATTTCAATTACATTCCTACCTATACAGCTCCCGGTCATACTTCTATTTACACCGGAACTACTCCGCAAAACCACGGAATTATCAGTAATGGATGGTATAATAAATTCGAAAAGAATGAAGTGTATTGTACCAGTGATGAAAATGTACAAGCAGTAGGAACCAATTCTTCCGCTGGTAAAATGTCGCCACATAGAATGATCTCAACCACAATAGGAGATGAAAACAGATTATTTACCCAAATGCAGGGCAAAACTATTGGAATTGGATTAAAAGACAGAAGTGCTATTTTACCTGCGGGGCATACCGCGAATGCGGCATATTGGTTTCACGGAGTGGATGAGGGAAAATGGATTAGCAGCACATTTTATATAAATAAATTACCTGATTGGGTTCAGGCGTTCAATAAATCAGGGAAAGCAACTTCTTATCTTAAAGAATGGAATACCCTGGCCGATATTGAAACTTACTCTGAGAGTGGAACAGACAAAAACAATTTTGAAACAGGCTTTAGCGGAAGAACAACTTTTCCCTATAATTTAGCTGAACTCGCTCCTGAAAACGGACAATTTGATTTGCTGAAATATACGCCATTCGGGAACTCAATTACTACCGATTTTGCAATTGCTGCCCTGGAAGGCGAAAAGCTGGGAACCGATGAATTCACCGATGTCCTAACCGTAAGTTTTTCCAGTACCGATTATATCGGGCATAATTTTGGAGTGAATTCAAAGGAAGTCCAGGATGCCTATATGAGGTTGGATAAAGATCTGGCAAGATTACTAAAGGCATTGGACGAGAAAGTAGGAACGGGGAATTATACTTTATTTCTAACTGCAGATCACGGTGGGGGAGATGTACCTTCATATCTTCAATCGGTTAAAATTCCGGCAGGTTATTTTGAAGACGAGGCTTTTGAGAATGATTTAAAGGCATTTGTTGAAGAACAGTTTGGCGGCAAAGATTTGATAGAAAAGGTTTCAAATTATCAGATCTTCTTAAATTATGAAACACTTGCAAATGAGAAATTAGAGGCTTCCAATGTGGAAGATGCAATTGCGCATTTTGTGCTTCAAAAACCCCAAATAAACAGGGTTTTTACAAGAACTCAGCTTGAAGCAAATGATTTCACTTCGGGGATTTCTGGTTTGGTACAAAAAGGCTTTAATCAAAGAAGAAGCGGCGATGTGATGTTTGTGTTAAAGCCAGCCATTATTTCTTATTCTAAAACGGGTTCTACGCACGGTAGTGGATTTTCCTATGATACCCATGCGCCGCTTATTTTCTTTGGGAAAGGGATACCACATGGAGATACTTCTAAAAGATCTGAGATAATTGATATTGCACCAACAATTTCAACAATATTAGGAATTTCATTTCCCAGCGCAAACTCAGGGGAACCACTATATGAAATGTTGGACAACTAAGAGGCCAAAAGTTTTTTTCGCATTTTATCCCAACGCATTTTTCTTATAAAGCGGCCTTCTTGTTTTGTTACAAGAAAAGGCTGCTTTTCTTTTTTAGCCTTGAAATATCCGGTAAGGTAATCTTTAAATAAGTGCAGATCCTTTTTTAAATAAGCCAGTTTGGCGGAAGCTATACATGTAATAGCAAATCCGTAATGCAACCTATAGAAAGCTTCACCCTGCCTGTACTTTGAAGAAGGGTTATAGGTGGCTCCGGTAAGTTTTAAGTGCTGAACAAGCAACTCCTTATCGGTTTTTACAGACCAACCGTGGAATTGAGCCAATAGTTCATCGGCAGTATCCCAGCCCATTGCCGGTTTGAGTTTTCCAATTGAAAGAAAACATGCTTTTCTGTATGCTTTCAGGGCGCCACGCAAATGATCGGAATCGGTTAAATTCTCCAGGACCCATTTTTCGTTTTTTAAAACTGAGCAAAATCCGCCGGCCATGCCAACCTTTGGATCCGTTTCAAAATGTTTACCTATGGTTTTTAAATAATCCTGCGGAAAAATTAGATCGGCGTCAAATTTACAGATGATATCGTATTTTTCATCCAAAGTGTCGTATCCTTTATTAAAAGCGTTGATTACCTTGCTGCCTGGTAGATGTTCTTCAGAAGAAGAATTCTTTACCAGTGAAATAAAAGGATATTTTTGGATGAATCCGGAAACTATTTCATTTGTCTTGTCTGAAGACTGGTCATCTACAACTACAATTTTTGAAGGGAGAAAAGATTGTTCCACCAAAGATTGAAGGGTTTTTCCGATAAATTCGGCTTCGTTATGCGCGGGAATGACAATGTAGATTTTCAAGAAATGAGTTTCAATATTGATGCTAAATTACAATATATTGGTTTGTAATTGAAAAGGAAGGATTGTGTATTTTTAAAGATGCAATATTTTTGATTGGGAACCAATTTTTTCAGTATTGCAGAAATATTATGATGTTTAGTTTTTAGGAAAACTATCGTTCCGCATAAACCGCGTAATATCGTGGGGTAATACTTCGTAGTAAGGGTCTGAATCCTATTTTATTGATTGGATTTGTCCATTTTGCCGTTTTCTTGATGTGCCATCCGGCTTTTTCCAATAACCAATCAAATTGCCAGTCTTCAAACTCGTGAAAATGCCGGTCTCTCATATCGGTTTTGCTTCTGTAAGCATTGGAGAACCACAATTTTAATGGAACTGTTACGACAAGTTTTTGAGCCTTTATGTCTTTGAGTACATTATAAGGCGACACAAGATGTTCAAAGATCTCAAAGGCTGTCACGATTTCAAATTCATCGGTTTTGACTGCTGATGTATTCAGGTCCAGATCTTCTCCTCCGGTATTTTTAACCTGATAATTATGTTGTTCCATAATTTTAGAAAAAGGATTTTCAACACCTAAATCCAAAATTTTGGCGGGGGAGGGGGCCACTTCTTCTAAAAATTCCAACGTTTTTTTATACCTCTTGTTTGGGAAAGTATTCTCGTACATATTAATATTGGTACACCAGGGCATTAATATTCATTCCTGCGCCTACACTTGCCATCATAATTAAATCACCTTTATTTAATTTATGGTCTTTAATTTCGCCTCTTACTACAAGATCCAATAATGTGGGTACAGTTGCCACACTGTTGTTTCCCAGTTTCTGAATGCTCATTGGCATAATGTTTTCGGGAACCGGCAAATTATGTAATTTGTAGAAACGCGATACAATGGCATCATCCATTTTTTCGTTGGCCTGATGGATAAAGATCTTTTTAATGTCGGCTATGTTTTTACCGCTTTTCTCAAGACAGGATTTCATCGCATTTGGAACATGAGTAAGTGCAGATTCATATAGTTTGCGTCCGTTCATCTTAATGTATCGGGTATTGTAATTGTCTTCAGAACGGTTTGATTTTCCAAAATAAATATGGTGAGCCTCCTGATATGCGTAAGTTGCCGATTCATGAGATAAAATGCCGCCTTCCTGTTCTGTAACTTCAAGAACTGCAGCTCCTGCGCCATCAGAAAATATCATGGAATCCCGGTCATGTATGTCCACAACCCTTGAAAGCGCTTCAGCACCAATAACAAGGCATTTTTTTCCCATTCCACATTTCATAAATGCCTGTGCCTGTATAACAGCTTCTATCCAGCCAGGACAGCCAAAAAGAACATCGTAGGCGACACACTTTGGGTTTTTTATGCGCAAATTATGTTTTACGCGGGTTGCCAGGCTAGGTACCGTATCACTTTGAACACTCCCGTGTTTGATATCTCCATAGTTATGGGCTACAATTAGGTAGTCCAGGGTTTCCAGATCTATACCGGCATTTTCAATCGCCTTTTGTGCTGCAACGGTTGCCATATCTGAAGTGTCTAAATTTTCTTCCAGATATCTGCGTTCTTCAATTCCGGTAATGGCCTTAAATTTTTCAATAGTTATCTCGTTGGCCTGAGGAAAACCTGAGCCATCTGTATTTAGGAATTCATGTTTCAAAAAGT
>Ga0307486_1001149_pt1 | contig 21186 bp, 20 predicted proteins | sample CBIW02metaG_FD_203663 | JGI IMG/M metagenome (GOLD analysis project Ga0307486, IMG submission 203663) | Sea-ice brine microbial communities from Beaufort Sea near Barrow, Alaska, United States - CBIW 0.2 | ecosystem: Environmental > Aquatic > Marine > Coastal | place: USA: Alaska | collected...
ACTGCCGCGCAGCCGTATCCCACCAGCAGCGCCACGTGGTGAACCTCGCGGACGTCTCCGGCCTCGGCTAGCAGCGACACCTGAGTGCGCGTGTGATGGCGCACCAAGTGGTGGTGCACCGCTGACACGAGCAGCAGCGACGGAATGGGGGCCAGGTCCTGGTTCGAGTCACGGTCGGACAGGATGATGAACGAGATACCGTCGGCAACGGCCTGATCGACCTCGTCGAAGATCTCGGTCAGTCGCTCTTCAAGACGCTGGCTACCTTCGCCCACGCTATAGAGCCCACGGATCTTGCGCGACGAGAACACGTCACGCAAAGCCCGGTCCATCTCGATGTGCTCGATCTTCGCCAACTCGTCGTTGTCGATGACCGGGAAGTCCAAGATGACCTTGCGCGCGTGCAGCGGCGTCGCCTCAAGAAGGTTGGGCTCGGGGCCGATCGCGCCGCCAATGGCAGTCACGATCTGCTCCCGGATCGAGTCGAGCGGGGGGTTGGTCACCTGCGCGAACATCTGCGTGAAGTAGTCGAAAAGCAACCGCGGGCGCTGCGAGAGCACGGCGATCGGGGTGTCGGTCCCCATCGCCCCAATGGGTTCGAGGCCCTTCTCCGCCATCGGAGTGAGGAGGATCTTGACTTCCTCTTCCGTGTAACCGAAGGCGCGCTGACGGCGCTTCACCGAGGCGCGTGAGTGAGAAATGTGTTCGCGGTCGGGTACATCAGACAGACGCACAGCATTGTCCGCGACCCATGACTCATAATCGTGTTCGGCGGCCAACGAGGACTTCACCTCTTCGTCCTCGACGATGCGTCCGGCGGCAGTGTCGACGAGCAACATGCGGCCGGGCTGCAGACGCCCCTTGCGGACCACCTTGGCGGGGTCGATATCCAGCAGGCCCGCCTCGGAGCCGGCGATCACCATACCGTCGTCAGTGACCCAGAACCGGCCCGGACGCAGTCCGTTGCGGTCGAGCGTCGCGCCGATCAGGGTGCCGTCGGTGAAGTGCAGTGCGGCGGGACCGTCCCAAGCCTCCATCAACGTGGAGTGGTACTCGTAGAAGGCCCGGCGAGCGGGGTCCATCTCGGTGTTGTTCTGCCACGCCTCGGGCATCATCATGAGCACGGCGTGGGGCAAGGAACGGCCACCAAGGTGTAGGAGCTCGAGCACCTCGTCAAAGGAGGCCGTGTCAGAGGCTGACGGCGTACACACGGGCAGCAGGTCAGACATCTCGCCAAGCACGTCCGACTTCAACATGCCCTGGCGTGCGCTCATCCAGTTGCGGTTGCCCTGCACTGTGTTGATCTCGCCATTGTGGGCAATGCCGCGCAATGGCTGGGCGAGCGGCCATGAGGGGAACGTGTTGGTCGAGAACCGCGAGTGAACTAGGGCGAGCTCTGAGGCGAACCGCTCGTCGGTGACGTCCGGGAAGACCTTTTCCAACTGGTACGTGGTGAGCATGCCCTTGTAGGTCAAAGTCCTCGAGGACAGCGAAGCAAAGAAGGGGCCGCTGCTGCGTTCGGCGCGCTTGCGCACGCGGTACACGCGACGGTCAAGGTCGATTCCGCTCAAGTCATCAGCGCTAAGGAACACCTGGCGGAACGTCGGCATCGAGGCACGGGCGGAGGGACCCAGCGAATCCGGGACGACGGGCACGTCACGCCAGCCCAGTACGCGCACGCCCTCAAGGCCTGCGGCAGCCTCGAAGGCGGCCACCTCTGCGGCTTCGGCGCCGGGGGTCAGGAACGCGGTTCCCACGGCGTACTGACCCGGCTCCGGAAGCTCGAAGTCAACGACCTCGCGCAAGAATGCATCGGGCACCTGCGTCAGGATTCCGGCGCCGTCGCCGGTCTCGACCTCTGCCCCCACCGCACCGCGGTGTTCAAGGTTTTTGAGTGCGGTAAGCCCCGCCTCGACGATGTCCCTGCCAGCCTTCCCGCGCATCGTCGCCACAAAGGCAACGCCACACGCGTCATGCTCGTAAGCGGGGTCATACAGCCCATAAGCGGGCTGACTTTCGCCAGGATACGCGACCATTGCACCGTCCTTAATTGATGGTGGACATAGCCCACTCATACTTTGATTTTGGGGCGACGTCGACCCGGTTAACACACGGGCAAACACACTACCGCGTTATTGGCAAGGAATGGGAATCCGCTAGTGTGCGGTCCCACCCTCATCGAGCTTGGTTTTGGCAGAGTCCGACGGCTCGTTGTCCGTCGCACCATCGCTCAGTGTGGCATCGTCGGTCGCCGACTCATCGGGCCCTTGGTCCCTGGCCGCGGTGTCCACCGGATCTTGCGCAGCGAGCCGCGCACGCGGCTCGTGGACGCTCAGTTTGGACTGGGCGCGCCCCAGGGCAAGGAACGTGATCAACGCTCCCGCCAGCACGAGTATCGAGACCCAAATATTGATGCGCAGGCCAGCGATGTGAACGGCCTCGTCGATGCGCACGTTTTCGATCCACAGTCGACCTGTCGTGTACACCAAGACGTACAACCAGAACACCCGACTGCCACGCAAATCCCACTTCTTGTCGAGGTAGATCAGCAGCGCGGCGCCAGCAAGGTTCCAGAGGAGTTCGTAAAGGAAAGTCGGGTGGAACGTGGCGAACTGCTCATAGCCCTCCGGGCGAAAGCCCAGATCAACCTGTAGGCCCCACGGCAAGGTCGTGGGACCGCCAAAGAGTTCCTGGTTGAAGTAGTTTCCCAGGCGGCCGATGGCCTGCGCGATAAGCACCCCGGGGGCGACGGCGTCAAGGAACGCCACAAAGGACGCGCCGTGACGCCGAGCGCCGATGAATGCGCCCAGAGTACCCAGCGCAATGGCGCCCCAGATCCCCAGTCCACCTTCCCAAATCGCGAAGGCCTTCCACGGGTCCCCGCCCTCGCCAAAATACGCGGCAGGCGATGAGATGACGTGGTAAATTCGCCCGCCCACGATTCCAAAGGGAATCGCCCAGATGACAATTTCTCCCACAGTGTCTGCATTGCCGCCGCGCTCAACCCAGCGACGCGTCGTCAGCCACAACGCAACAAAAATCCCGATCAGGATCATGATCGCGTACAGGTGTACGGTCAGCGGTCCCAGCGACAACGAACTCCACTCAGTGGACGGACTCGGAATGCTCATCGCAATCACGCGTTACCTCGTACTCCGGCGGCGAGTTCGGCCACCTTGACTCTGAGCGCCGCAAGGGCCGCCTCTTCGTCATCGTTGTCGATGAGGCACCGCACTAGCGCGGACCCGACGATGACTCCATCGGCATATGCCGCGACCTTGGCAGCGTGGACGCCAGTGGTGACTCCTAGGCCCACGCAGACGCGGGGCGCTCCGGCTGCGCGGGTATCCGCCACAAGCCGCTCGGCAACGTCGCCAACCGAAGCACGCTCCCCCGTCACTCCCATGATCGACGCCGCGTAGACGAATCCGCTCGTCGCGTGGGCGGTGAGGTGCAGCCGTTCCGCGGTGGAGGACGGGGCGACGAGGTAGATCTGGTCGAGACCGTTGGCCTGAGCGGCGACAGTCCAGTCGTGTCCGGTATCGGGCGTGAGGTCTGGCGTGATCACGCCAGAGCCTCCCACTGCGGCTAGCTCCTCGCTAAAGCGATCCAGTCCGTATTGAAGCATCGGGTTGTAGTAGGACATCACCACTGCGGGAGCGCCTGCGGCGACGACTGCCGCCACGGCGGGGAACGCATCGGCTACCCGCGTGCCATTGCCAAGTGCGGCCTCGGCCGCGAGTTGGATGGTGGGGCCGTCCAGCACCGGATCCGAGTAGGGCATGCCCACCTCGACGATATCCACGCCGGCTTCGACCATGACCTCCATAGCCCGGATCGATCGTTCGACCGTCGGGTAGCCCACGGGAAGATAGCCGATGAGCGCGCTACGCCCCTCGGCCTTGATCTGGTCGAGGCGATCGGTCAATGCGCTCACGCTGGGCCCTCCGGCTTGTGGGACGCTGACTCCTCGGTACCTGGCAACATATCGAAGTAACGCGCAGCACTTTCGACATCCTTGTCACCGCGCCCTGAAAGACTCACCAGGAGCGTGGCCTCTGGCCCCAACTCCTTGCCGAACTTCATGGCCCCGGCAAGCGCGTGAGCTGACTCAATCGCGGGGAGAATTCCTTCAGTACGCGTGAGCAACCGAAAAGCCTCCATCGCTTCAGCATCGGTCACGGGCCAATACTCTGCGCGACCCAACGCTGCCAGCCACGAGTGCTGCGGGCCCACTCCCGGGTAGTCCAGTCCGGCAGAAATCGAATGAGACTCGGTGGTCTGCCCGTCTTCGTTCTGCAACATGAACGACTTGGAGCCGTGCAACACGCCTACGCGCCCGCCGGTAATGGTCGCAGCATGGAGCCCAGTCTCAACGCCGTCGCCCGCCGCTTCACAGCCGATCAGCCGGACGTCAGCATCGTCGAGGAACGCGTCGAAGATTCCGATGGCGTTCGAGCCACCGCCGACACAGGCGATCACGGCATCGGGCAGGCCGCCAAGCTTCAACATCTGCTCGCGCGCCTCTACTCCAATGACCCGTTGGAAGTCCCTCACCATTGCGGGGAACGGGTGCGGCCCGGCCGCGGTGCCAAAGATGTAGTTAGTGGTGTCGACGTTCGCGACCCAGTCGCGGTAGGTTTCGTTGATCGCGTCCTTAAGTGTGCGCGACCCGACCTTGACGGGAATGACGGTGGCCCCCAACAGGCGCATGCGGGCGACATTGAGCGACTGCCGCTCCGTGTCTTCTTCGCCCATGTAGACCACGCACTCGAGATCCATCAACGCCGCGGCGGTTGCTGTGGCGACGCCGTGCTGGCCGGCACCCGTCTCCGCGATCACTCGGGACTTGCCGATGCGCTTGGTCAGGAGGGCCTGCCCGAGCACGTTGTTGATCTTGTGGGAACCCGTGTGGTTGAGGTCCTCGCGCTTGAGGAACACTCGCGCACCGCCGGCGTGCTGTGCAAACCGCGGCACCTCGGTAACGATGCTGGGGCGGCCCGAGTACTCGCGGCCAAGTCGCTCGAGTTCCGCACCGAAGGCGGGATCGACACGTGCCTTCTCATACGCATCGGTCAGCTGATCGAGCGCGGCCATGAGGGCCTCGGGCACAAACTGGCCACCGAAGTCGCCAAAGAATGGTCCCGGCGCCGCTTGGAGCGACGACGCGTCGCTCACGGGCGTACCGCTCGCAGCGCGGGGTGCGACGCGGCCGCAACCATCTCTGCCACTGCCTTGCGGGGGTCGTTATCCTTCACCAGCGCCTCGCCGACCAAGACCGCGTCGGCTCCCATGCGTGCGTACTCCACCACGTCGTGGGCGTCGCGAATCCCGGATTCAGCGACGCGCAAAATACCATCAGGAATGGTGGGTGCGACTCGCGCAAAGGTGTTGCGATCGACTTCGAGGGTGCGCAGGTTGCGGGCGTTCACTCCCACCACGCGGGCCCCAGCATCGGCCGCGCGCTTGACTTCAAGTTCGTCGTGAACCTCAACCAGCGCGCACATGCCGAGCGAATGCACCCGCTCGATCAGGCTTTCCAGCGCCATCTGCTCAAGAGCGGCGACGATCAGCAGCACTACGTCTGCGCCATGTGCTCGCGCTTCCCACACCTGATAGGGCGTGACAATGAAGTCCTTACGAAGAATAGGGATGTCGACCTTGCGGCGAACATCGTCCAGGTCGTCGAGCGACCCGCCGAAGCGTCGTTCTTCGGTGAGAACAGAGATGACGGACGCGCCACCCGCCTCGTATTCGGTAGCAAGCGCGGCGGGGTCAGTGATGTCCGCGATGTCGCCCTTCGAGGGGCTCGACCGCTTGACCTCGGCGATGACCGCCACCGCCTCTTGCGCGAGAATCTGGCGCGCGTCTAGAGCGCCCGGCAAGCGGGCTGCCCGCGCCTTAAGCGCCTCCATCGAGGTCTCCGTCTGGCGGACCGCGAGGTCCTCCTTGACGCCAGCCACAATACTGTCAAGAACGTTCATGAGTCCACCCTTTCCATCAGTCCCATGGTACCGGTGCAAAAGCCCCCATATGACCGCAGTGACGCGTGACTAGGGGGCCAGATACGGCCCGAATAATGGCACGTTGCGCGCAACGGTAAACACCACGATCACCGCCAACAGTGTCCAGATCACCCACCCGGGCGCCAGCCTGCGGGGAATGGCGTACCCCAGGCTGCGAGCGAACCAGGTAGCCCAACGCCACAACAGATACGGCACAGCGACGACCGTCAAAATGTTCATGCCCAGCGCACCAACGAGATCCCCGTGCGCGAGGTCATGGACGGCCCTGAGTGACCCGCATCCCGGGCACCAGAACCCAGAGAAGTACAGCGACGGACACGTGGGATAGTGACCGGCCTCGTTGGGGTCAACAGAAGCGACCGTCACCGTCGCCGCGACAGTAATCAAGGCGACGGCGACCGGCCAGCCGGCGGCCCGCTGCATCAGCGGACCGGTGCGGCGCGTCCTGGTAGCACTAGTAGGAGTCACTTGACTAGTAAGTGGACGACAAGCCCACGGACAGACCGATCACGACAACGTACAAAACCACAGCTGCTCCGGCAGCGATCGCGGACACGATTGCCCACTTCTTGGCGGCCGCCGAGGATTCGTGGGCGCCCGCGATGTCGCCCGCAGCCCAATTGGAGTTCACCTCCGCGGACTTGACGATGGACACGATGCCAAACGGCAGGCAGCACATGATGGTAGTAATGATGGCCCACACCAGGTAATTGTTAGGCGGAACACCGTTGTTGGCGGGCATCGCGGGGCGGTAGCCACCGGGCGGAGGCGGCGGGTAGTTGCCCTCGGGCGGGGGTGGAGGAAGAGCGGTCACTGGAGTCTCCTAGCGTTGAGAAGCCGTGGTCGGCGACGGCACCAGAAAGGTGCGCGCGAAAACCAGAGTAGCGACTCAGCTAGCCGGTACGAAACGCTCGTGAAGCTATGGCGCAAGCCAGGGCTCGAGGGCCGGTATGTTGCGCACGATCCAGAACACCCCCAGCAGTATGGGGATCAACCAGGCCATGCGGGTAGAAATCCGCACTCGTGGGAGCTTCACTCCCGCTGTAGCGAGCAGCCACCACGTTGCCGTGACGGCGATGAGCGGGATGATCACTAGCACCACGACGGGGTTCATCCCCATGGCCGCAGCAAAGTGACCTCGAAGTAACTCATGCGTGGCGCGCAACCCGCCGCACCCGGGGCACCAATGTCCCGTGGCGATCAAGAACGTGCAGTCAGGGAAGAACCCCTTTTGGTAAGGGTTGGCCAGCGCGGTGTACACCGCTCCGGCCGTCAAAACGAAGAACGTCGCAACGGGCCCTGCGAGCTTGTGCCGATACAGCACACTCACTGGGGCCTGTCGCGACGTTTCGACGGTCATCGGAATCAATGCCTAGCTTGCGGACATGAAACTTACAACCACGAAGGCGATCCAGATGGTTCCCAGAATGGTACCGACGATGCCTAAGATGTAGCCCACGTTGCCGAGGTTGCCGTTAGTGGCAAGTCCGTGCGCAGCGGCCTTCTTAGAGTTGTTGCCCAGAATGATCGCGGGAACACCTGCGAACAGACCGCAACAAACGATCGATAGAATTCCGAGTACGAGTGCCCAAACCCCAAGTCCGTTCTTTGCCTCGGCTGGGTTCACTCCACCCAAGGGCGGCTGTGCACCGGAGGGTGGTGGCGGTGGCGGTGGTGGTACTGCAGTCATGGCGTTCCCCTTTGAGCGTCGTTTCTGCGCGCGACCTCCGCACGCATCACTACCCTAGCGACTGACCGTGCCCCAGCGCTCGGAGGACTCCTCCAACAATGGAGCCAATAACAGCGATAGCTAGGCCGATCCAGATAAGCGGGAAGTTGCCAATCGCGATGCCAATCGCGACAAAGAACAGCCCCGCGGTGATCGAACCGTTAGTCACCCAGGCCGCCCGCGTGCGACCGTGATTGTGCGGCGCGATGTCGGGAAGGTCCTGCGGCTCAATGTGAATGCTCGACATTAGTACTCCTTGACTTGTATGACTGCGGGTCAGTCTAGCGGCGCTTGACGGGTTCCAGACGAGACGCGAGGGTGACGGCACGAACCATCGCCGCTGCCTTGTGCTGCGTCTCTTTCTCTTCCGTGGCGGGAACCGAGTCAGCCACGACTCCCGCGCCGGCCTGGACGTGGGCGATCCCGTCCTTGATCAGTGCGGTGCGGATCGCAATGGCGAGGTCCATGTTCCCCGCGAAGTCAAAGTACCCCACGGCGCCGCCGTAGAAACCACGACGAGTGGGTTCAAACTGATCGATCAACGCAATGGCGCGCGGCTTGGGCGCACCCGAAAGCGTCCCGGCGGGGAACGTCGCAGTCAACGCGTCCAGCGGGCCGTACTGCGTCTCCAGCGTCCCCACGACGGTGGAGCAAATGTGCATGATGTGGCTGTAGCGGTTCACTTGCATAAAGTCGACTACCTCGACCGACGTGGGTTCGCAGACCTTGACCAGGTCGTTGCGCGCCAGGTCCACCAGCATCACGTGCTCCGCGAGTTCCTTGGGGTCAGCCAGCAGGTCCTCTTGCAGCGCCTTGTCCTGTTCCGGTGTGGCACCGCGCGGCCGCGAACCCGCGATGGGGAACGTAGTGACAGCCCGGTTAAGCACCGTCACCAGCGACTCGGGGCTCGCGCCGACTACCGCAAACTGGCGTCCGCTCGCATCCTCGAGCTCAAAGTAGAACATGTACGGGCTGGGGTTAATGGTGCGCAATACCCGGTACACATCAAGCGGGCTGGCGGTGCAATCAACGTCAAAACGCTGTGAGGGCACTACTTGGAAGACCTCGCCCTCGCGGATCGCGTCCTTCGCCGCCTCGACCACCTTCTCGTAGTCCCAGGACTCCGAGCGCCGGTTGATGCGTGGGGAGGGAACGTCCGTGGTGAGCACAGACAGTTCGCCAGCCTCCGCGGTCTGCAGGTCGGCCTGCATCGCGTCCACCCGCGCAACCGCGGCCTCGTAGGCTGCCTCGATGCGGGCCTCTTGGGCATCGGCGTTGACGGCGTTGGCGATGAGCCACACCGAGCCGTCATAGTGATCGATCGCGGCAATATCGGTAGCCAGGCACAGCACCGCGTCGGGCACGTCAAGGTCGCGCACCGCCTGGTGCGGGAGGGTCGGCTCCCACTGCCGCACGATGTCCCAGCCCAGTACTCCTACCAGCCCACCCGTGAGGGGTGGCAGGCCGGGGATTGCCTCTGAACGCAGCTCGTCGAGCGCGCTCTGAATGGTCTGGAGCGCGACGCCATCGGCGAGGCCGACGGGGACGTCGCCGCTCCACCGGGCCTCGTCGCCATCAATGGTGATGGTGGCGCGCGAGTGCACACCCACAAAAGAGAAGCGTCCGCGCGAGCCGTCGGGCTCGGCTGACTCAAGGATGAAGGTGCCCGGCCGTCCCTGGGCCAGCGCACGGTACACCGCGACGGGGGTGAGGCCGTCCGCCAGTATTTTGCGGACCACGGGCACCACTCGGTGAGTGGCCCCCACCTCGATGAATTCGTCGAGCGAGGGCCACGTCTGCCCCCACTCGATGGCGACGGGCGTTGGCTCGGGAGTCATACCGGCTTCCCTACTACGGCGCCGAGGGACCCGCCGGCCTCAAAGCAGGTGCGCGTACCGGTGTGGCACGCGGGGCCATGCTGGTCGACTTTGAGCACAATCGCGTCGCCGTCGCAGTCAAGGTCTGCTGACTTCACCCACTGCACGTTGCCCGAGGTATCGCCCTTGCGCCACATCTCTTGACGCGAGCGGCTCCAGTAGACCGCGCGGCCCGTGGTCAGGGTTTTATCAAGCGCGTCATCGTTCATCCACGCGACCATCAGGACTTCGCTGGTATCAAACTGTTGAACGACCGCGCAGATTAATCCTGCGGAGTCGCGCTTGAGCCGTGCCGCAATTGTGGGTTCCAGAGCCATGCGCCTATCTTTCCATGCCTTGATGACACTTAAATCACGGACAATCTCAGTCGCGAGTCTGCGAGACCCACGCCGCGTACAGCTCGGAGTAGATGCCCCCTGCATTGACCAGTTCGCGGTGCGGACCCACCTCGACGATTTCGCCGTGCTCCATCACTCCCACGAGGTCCGCGCGCTCTGCGGTCGAGAGCCGGTGGGCGATGACCACTGCGGTGCGCCCGCGCATCAGGCCTTCCAACGCCCGCGAGATTCGCACCTCGGTGGCGGGGTCTACCGCCGATGTCGCCTCGTCCAAGATCAGCAAGTCGGGGTCGCGCAGGTACGCGCGCGCAATCGAGATGAACTGCCGTTCCCCTGCGGACAGCAGCTCGCCGCGCGGCCCCACCGGAGTGTCGATGCCAAGCGGAAGGGTACCCAACCAAGCCTCGAGCCCCAGAGACTCCAACGCCGCCAGCGAGCGACGCTCCAGGTCGTCGGCCGTCGCATCGGGCAACGCGTACGCGAGATTGGAGCGGATGGTGCCGTCAAATAGGAAGCCTTCTTGCGGCACTACCGCCACTGAACGGCGCAACGAGTCCATCGGTACGTCGCGCACGTCCACTCCACCGACTCGAATCACTCCCTCGGTCGGATCGAAGAACCTCGACATCAGGCGCGCGAGCGAGGTTTTGCCGGATCCCGTCTGCCCCACGATGGCGATGCGCTTGCCCGCGGGCACTGAGAGGCTGACTCCCTTGAGCACCTCGGGTCCGCCTGGATACGTCAGGTGCACATCCTGGATGTCGAGCTCGCCGTGACCATGCGGAATGTCGGTACCGTCGGCACCCGGGTCTGACACGGTCACCTCAGCGTCGACGAGTTCGAGCACGCGACGCCACCCCACCATGGCACGCTGCATCTCTGCCAGCATTTCTATGATCCACATCAAGGGTCCGGAGAACATATACACGAGGAAGGCATACGCCACGACGGTGCCAACGCTGAGTTGCCCACGCAGGCCCAGTCCGGTGCCCACAATGAGCGCTAGCCCGGTCGCGAGTGACTGACCCAGCACGGTGGATGAGAATGACAGCGAAGCGACGAGCGAGGCGCGGCGCTCCGAACTCTGAATGGAGTCGATGTCGCCGTGTAGCTGTTCGCGCATGCGCTGTTGCACGCCGTACGAGCGGATAGTCGACACGCCCACGATTTGCTCCGAGGTACGACCAAGCAGATCTCCCATCTGCTCGCGAACCCACTGGAACGCGACCCGTACGCGCGGCTGGATCCAGATCAGCGACAGGGCCATGGGCAGGAACGCGAGTAGCACTACTGGAGACAATTGCCACGAGTACGCAACCATCACGCCAAACACCACGATCGCCTCAAGCGCAGAGATGATCATGGCGGCGCCAGTCCACTGCATCAGGTCACGCATCGTCTCGACGTCACCCGTCACCCGGGACACGTAGCGACCGCGCTGCTCCTCGTTTTGAGTCAGCACCGACAGCTCGTGAACCTTCCTAAACGCTCGGATGCGCAGCGTGGCTAGGCCAGCTTCGGCCGCGGTCACCATTCGCGTCCGCACGCGCCACGCCAGGAACGCGCCAATCACCAGCACGATGGCGCCCGCGACGGCGTAGCGAATCACGATGCCCGTGTCGACGCCGCCCTCGGCCAACAGTCCCTCGTCGGTGACCCGCTGCGTCAAGAACGGCACCGCGGCGCGGCCCACCGCGGCGAAAGCGGCAAGCGTAAGGGTCACGCCAAGGCCCACCCGAAACTCCGGGCTGACCGAGAGCCCCTTCTTGAAGGTCTGGGCCAGGGACGGGGTGGTGCTCATCCGACGAACCCCCGTTCTTGCGCAGACTGACGCTCTGAGTCTTCTTCGTAAGCCAGCACGAGTGAGCGGTACCCGCCGTCACGACCGATCAACTCGGCGTGCGCGCCCGAGTCCACCACGCGGCCGTGCTCCACGTGCACCACGTGGTCGGCCAGCAGAATCGACGCCAGACGATACGCAATGATCAGTACGGTGGGTCCTCGCCCGTCAGCACCGAGCCCGCGCAAAATCTGTTGTTCCACACGTGGGTCCACGGCTGAGGTGGCGTCGTCTAGCACCAACACCCGCGGCTCGCGCACTAGCGCACGTGCAAGAGCCAGTCGTTGACGCTGACCGCCGGAAAGGTTCATGCCGCGCTCGTGCAGCACCGCGTCGAGCGGCTCCACGCCCTCGCGGGTGAGTTTCTCGACGACGTCCATGACATTCGCGCTGCGTAGCGCCTGCCACACCTGCTCGTCGCTGAAGTCCTCGCCGAGCGTCACGTTATCCCGCACGGAGCCCGCGAACACAAATGCCGTCTGCGGCACGAGCGCCACGTGGCCCTCGAGCCCGGAGACGGTGGACAGGTCGGTGTCGTCGAGCACGATGCCGCCGCTGACGGGCCTCGCGAGGCGAGCGGCCGCCAGGGCCACCGTGCTTTTGCCCGCGCCCGTAGCCCCGACGAGCGCCGTGATGGTGCCAGGTTCCAGCGTGAGAGACACGTCCCGCAGGATCACCGCAAGGTTGCCGTCGCCGTCGTCCGCGCCGATGTCCGCACCTTCAAAACTCATGCGCCCGGCGCCGTCCTTGGGTACCGCCACGCTGCCTGGCTCGTCGACCTCCGTCGCGGCTTGAGCAATTTCACCCAAGCGGCGGAACGCGACCAGCGCCTGCGGCATTTGCCCCAGCAGCCAGCCCAGCCCGCGAATGGGGACGGCCAGCAGAGTGACCAGGTAGATGGCAGAGATGACGTTGCCCACGGTCACGGCGGACGCCTCCGCCCGATACGCGCCAACAATCATGAGCGCCACGGAACCCAGCGGCACTACGACGTCCATCATCGGCTCAAACCACGCCGACGTGCGTCCCACGCGTGTGTCGGCATCGCGCAGGGCGTTGGCCGACGTGGCGAAGCGCTGGGTCTCGATGTCTTCCGCACCGAGCGCCTTGACCACGGTGCCGCCCTCAAAGCTCTCGTGAGCGATGGTCGAGACCTCGGAACGTAGGCTCTGCCCCTTGTCCCATTGGGGCGTAATCACGCGCTCGTAAACCACGTTGATCACCAAGATCGCGGGCACCACCGACAGCCCCGTGACCGCGAGCCACGGGTCCATCATCCACATCGTGTAGCCCGCGGCGAACATCATGAAGAACGAGCCCACGGTAAACGCGAAGGGATGCAAGGTGTCTGTCGCGGTCTCCGAGTCGGACGACATCGCGGACAGCAAGCGTCCCGACGGGTTAGCGCGGTGCCACCCCAGGGGCAAGGATGCCAGCGCATCGGCCACCATCCGTCGGTGCCTTGAGCCCACGCCAGCGACTGCCGCGCCCTGCACGGCACGGCGTACGCCAACCAGCACCGCGTTGACGATGCCGATAGCGAGAAATGCTCCACCGGCGAGCAGAATCGCCGTCTTGGGGTCCTGCGAATAGTCTCCCCAGAAACCCTTGATGGGCTGTCCGGACATTCCGGGGATCACTACGTCGTCAGTGATCTGACCTAACAGGGTGCCAAAAAGCACCGTCAACAGGCTGAAGGCGGCCGCAGCCGCAATCGCTATGCCGAAACGCCAGGGTTCGGTACGAAGCGCATGGGCGAGTAGGCCTAGCGCACGTCGCGTGAAGGAGCCGTGAAGATTGTAATCCTCTGCGGCATCCCGTCGTGAACGGGTCACCGCACCTCAATTCCGGCGGCGCGCAGGTGGTCTTTCACCTGCGCGATGGTGAGCGCACCAAAGTGGAACACACTTGCGGCGAGCACGGCATCGGCTCCAGCGCGCACAGCTTCGACAAAATGTTCGGCCGTGCCGGCTCCGCCCGAGGCGATCAGGGGGAGCTTCACTACGGCCCGCACTGCCCGGATCATCTCGACGTCGAACCCGTTGGTGGTGCCGTCGGCATCCATCGAATTCAGCAGGATCTCCCCTGCCCCGAGTTCTTCCACGCGGTGTGCCCATCCCACGGCGTCGATGCCCGTCCCCACGCGTCCTCCGTGGGTCGTGACCTCGAAGCCCGATGGCGTGGAGGTGTCGCCCTGGCATCGGCGCGCGTCTACGGACAACACCAGCACCTGGTTGCCGAACCGCTTGGCGATTTCGCTAATGAGTTCGGGGCGCGCGATGGCCGCAGTGTTGACACCCACCTTGTCCGCGCCGGCGCGCAGCAGCAGGTCCACGTCGTCGGTGCTGCGGACTCCGCCGCCCACAGTGAGCGGAACAAAGACCTGTTCGGCGGTGCGGCGCACCACGTCGTACGTGGTTTCGCGCGAGCCAGACGATGCGGTGACGTCAAGGAACGTCAGCTCGTCGGCACCGGAGGAGCCATAGGTGGAGGCTCGTTCCACGGGATCGCCGGCGTCACGGAGGTTCTCAAAATTCACGCCCTTGACGACGCGACCTGCGTCAACGTCAAGGCACGGAATGATACGTACTGAGACTGCCATTAACTCTCCGGATTCCACACATCGAGAACGTCTACAACGAACACCAGCGTACCCATACCTGGGTACCCCAGGTCCTTCGGTACGACAATCTCGACCTGCGAGCCCGAGGCCACATCGATCAATGCCTGATCCCAACCAGCGATGACCTGGCCCACTCCAATTTGGGTCTCGAACGGCGCCTGCTCCGCGGGCCACGAGGTCTCGAAGATATCGCCCGGCTCCCAGGAACTGTCCGTGTTGCTGCCGGCATCCCAATGGACGCCAACGTAATTCACAGTCACGAACGAACCCGCCGAAATTTGGGGGCCGTTGCCCTGGATCAATACCGACGACTTGAGCTCTGTGGGCGGGTCGGAATCGGGGATGCTCACCGAAGGCTCGCCTGTAGCCCCCAGCGTGACGGCGGGCAGGTCAGGGTTGATGACGCCGTCGGCTCCCTCCGCCCGGATGGGCAACACGTCGACCACTATTGCGACGGGGGGCTTGTCCCCTGTCCCATCGTCCGTAGGCGAAATCTGAAGGATGCGCGCCCCCACGTTGACGGTAGTCAGCACGTCGTACAAGTCTTGGCCCACCACCTCAGGCGCCAAGAGGAACGAGCGGGGCAGTCCGTCATAGGTATTGATCAAGGTCGTGTGATCGGCAAGTGATTCGCCATAGATGTCCAGGAGCAACGGCTGTCCGTCGCTAAGTGGTGCGCCGTCACCGGGCCACTCGACACGGAAGTCCGCGATGGGGTATTTAAGCCCGTCCACGAAGTCAAGCGTGGGAGCCAACGAGTCTGATGCACCAATGGTGATGCTGTCGATGTCGCCAGCGTCCGAAGCGCTCGAGTCTGGATCGGCAGACGATGACGCGCACCCAGAGATCGCCAATAGCGCGGCAAGGCTCAGAGCAACAAGGCGGCGCATATGCGTCCTTTCGGCGGGGATCAAACGCTTATTCTACGGGCGCGGAGGAGGCACCCAGCATCCCCAACAGAACGTCTACGCGGGGGTCCTCGTTCCTGAACGGGTCCTTGAGCAAGATGGTGCGGCCTTCGCTACCGGTGATCTTGAGGTGAACCCAGTCGACGGTAAAGTCCCGGCCGGCGGCAAGCGCGGCCGTCACGAACTGACCGCGCAGGCGAGCACGGGTGGTCTCCGGCGCGTGGTCGACGGCGTGGGCGATGTGCTCATCCGTCACCACTCGCTTCACCAGGCCCTGACCTTGGAGCCGGTAAAAGAGCCCGCGTTGCGGGTCGATATCGTGAAAGGCCATCTCTAGCCGGGCAAGCCGCGGATCATCCAGTTCACAGTCCAGCTTGCTCTGGTACCTCTTGACCACGCGATATTTGATCGCCCAATCCAGTTCTGTCTCGACGAGCGAGAAGTCTTGGGTGCGCACGGCGTCGATACCGCGTTGCCACAAATCAAGAATGTGGTCGACTTCAGCGCTCTGCTCGATGATCCCGCCCACGTGGGCGCGTACTGCGTCCACGTAGATTTGCTGAATCTGAACGGCGGTCAAGTGGCGCCCATCGGTCAACTCGACAGTGGCCTTGCCGGTGAGGTCGTGAGCCACGTCGCGGATTGCCTGCATCTCGCTCACCAGCGCGAGCTCAGGGAAGTCCGCGCGGGCTTCCATGATGCGCAGCACCAGGTCAGTCGCGCCCACCTTCAGCAGCGCGGTGGGCTCCGCCATCGTCGAGTCGCCCACGATCACGTGCATGCGGCGATACAGCTCAGCGTTCGCGTGCGGCTCGTCGCGGGTGTTGATCATGGGACGGGACCGCGTGGTGGCGGAACTCATCCCCTCCCACATGTGATCGGCACGGGGAGAGAACGAAAAGTGCGCGCCCTCGGGCGTGCGGGTGATGCACCCGGCGCCCGTCACTATCTGGCGCGTAATGAAGAACGGCAATAGGTTCGAGGCGAAGGCTTTGAAGTCGGGGCGCCTGCGCACCAAGTAGTTCTCGTGGCAGCCATAACTATTGCCCGCCGAGTCGACATTGTTCTTGTACAGATAGATCGTGCCGTCGATGCCAGCAACACGTAGCCGCTCCTCGCCCTCGGCGACGAGGTTGTGGACGATGCGTTCTCCCGCCTTATCGGAGGCGATGAGGTCGCTTAATGAGTCACACTCGGCCGTCGCATACTCGGGGTGGGCTCCCACGTCGATGTACAGCCGTGACGCGTTGGGCAAGAAGACATTGGACGAACGGCCCCACTGCACGACGGAGTGAAACAGGTGTCCCGCCACTTCCTCAGGCGTGACCGAACGCGACGTTTCGGAGTCGAGGTGAAGGCCAAACTCGGTCTCGAGACCAAAAATCCGCCTCGCCGGGTCCACGTCGAGCGGAGCTGGGATATCCGTAGAAATCATCACTGATGCGCGCGTCCCGAGGGACTACTCGCCGCCCTTTTGCACAAACGAGCGCACAAACTGCTCGGCGTTGACCTGCAGCGAGCCGTCGATCTCTGCGAGGAGGTCGTCGAGCGCGTCGCTACTGGCCGCCTGGGTAGGCGCGGCTGGCGCGTCCGGGATGTCGTCCTCGTGGGACTGACTGGAAGAGTGTGTCTGAGCCATCCTTCGATTCTATCCCCCGAGCAACCCATCGAGGATGGGGTGCGTGGTCGCGAGCGGGTCGTCGAGGTGAACTACCTCAAGATCCCCGTGTGAGGTGTCTCGGTCGAGCACCACGGTGGACCACCCCGCCGCATCCAGGACATCGGGCCGCATGGACACCATGTCTCCCCGCAGCCGAGCGCGGGTGTCGCGCGGCGCATGGGTCATGGCCTCCGCGACCTGCTCCGGCGTGAATAACACCTCCACCGCGCCAGCTCGCTCGAGGCGGGCCACCAGGCCCACGCCGAGTTGGCTCCATTGCACGTCTGCCGCTGCGAGGCGCGCGTCCGCCCACGGGGCTTCAGTCGACTCCCCGAGCGCGTCAACAGTCGCGTACTTAGAGCGCATGCGGCCCAGCAACTGGAGCTTGGCGACCCACTCCACCTCGCGCGCCGCGCTGAAGAGGTCACGCTCAAGCATGTCGAGAACGCTCTCCCATCGAGCGATCACGTAGGCATCGGTGGCCGTCGAGACGTAGGTGCGGCAAATCTCGAGGTATGCGCGCTGGACCTGGAGCGCGGTCGCCTCGTCGCCCGACGTCAGCGCCAACTTGGCCCGCAGGCCCAGGTCGCGCGACACGCGCTGGACGTCACTCACGGGATCGCGCAGCACGCAGGTCCCTAGTCGTGTGTCTTGCGCCTCAATCGCGGCCAACACGAGCGCGGTGGTGCCCGTCTTGAGCAGCGTCGGTACGTCCATACAGTTGGCGTCGCCGATGATCACGTGCAGGCGGCGCCACCGGCTACGTTCTGCGTGGGGCTCGTCACGGGTGTTGATGATGGGCCGGCGAAGCGTGGTCTCCAGACCCACCTCGGCCTCAATGTAGTCCGCGCGTTGCGACATCTGGAAACCCGCGGTCTCGCCGCGCTGGCCCAGTCCGACTCGTCCCGCACCGGTGTACACCTGGCGCGTCACGAGGTGTGCCGTCAGAAACTGAATGACGTCGTCAAAGTTGGTGTCGCGACGAATCAGAAAGTTCTCGTGGGTGCCGTAGCTCGCGCCCTTGCCGTCAACATTGTTCTTGTAGAGCGCGACGCGCTCGTCTTCTTCACGCTCGTATTCCGCGGTGGCCGCGAGCGCGATGGCATCGCCCGCTCGGTCCCACAGCACCGCGTCGCGGGCGTTGGACACCTCGGGGCCTGAATACTCGGGGTGCGCGTGGTCCACATAGAAACGAGCCCCGTTGGCGAGCACCGCGTTCAAGTGTGCGGGGTCCTCCCACGAGCCTCGACGCCGGCGCAGCGTCACTCCGCCAGCCGTGGCATCGAATTCCGCGGCATCGGTCAGCATGTCGGCGGTCGCGGAGGTCCGCGAGCGCCGCATTCCACGCTGGTCCTGCAGGGGATCCTCGCCGCCGTAGTCCCAGCGCGTGGTGGACTCGCCCGCCCATGCACGGCAAGCCGAGACCAGTCGGGAAGACATCAGAATCGGGTTGGAGCCCGGCCGGTCGGGGTTGGTGATCCCGTACTCGGTCTCGATTCCCATCACCCGCATCGGCTACTCGTCTCCGAGCGAGCCGGCGGCCACTGCTCGTGCCTCGACCATCTCTTGTGCACACGACTCGACGAGGTGCTGGGCGGTGATGCCGCGTTCCCCTCCAGAGATCAGCGTCTTGATAGCACCGGTCTTGGCGCGGTCCACCACGTTGCGGATGAGCGCACCGGAGGCGAAGTTGGACACATCAGGGTAGGAATACAGTGCATCGACCGCGACGGCAGTCAGCGCGCGCGCGGTGGCGACCGGGTCGCCGCCGTGCTGCGCGAGCTCGCTCGGCGACATCGGCACCGTGGCGGTGAGGTACTTGCTGAAGATGTCCGATGCCGAGGCCGGGCCGGGGCGGGTGATCTCGATTTTTACGTCGAGACGCCCGGGACGCAGGATCGCGGGGTCGATCATGTCTTCACGGTTGGAGGCGCCGATCACGATCACGTTGCTGAGGTCCTCAACGCCGTCGAGCTCGGTGAGGAGCTGCGGCACGATGGTGGTCTCCATGTCGGAGCTCACCCCGGAGCCACGCGAACGGAACAGCGCGTCCATCTCGTCAAAGAAGATCACCACTGGCGCGCCCGAGGACGCCTTGGACCTAGCCCGCTCAAAGATCGTGCGGATGTACCGCTCCGTCTCGCCCACGTACTTGTTCAGTAGCTCAGGGCCCTTGACGGACAGGAAGTACGAACGATCGGCTCCCACCGCGACTCCGAGCGAGTGCGCGACCGCCTTCGCGATGAGCGTCTTGCCACACCCGGGAGGGCCATACAGCAGCATGCCGCGGGGCGGGCGTAGGTCGTGTTCCACATACAGCTCCGGGTGACGCAACGGGAGTTCGATCGCGTCGCGGATGCGCTCGATCTGGGGTGCCAGACCGCCAATCGCGCGGTAGTCGATGTCGGGGACCTCTTCAAGCATGAGCGCCTCGACGCCGCTGCGGTCCACCTTTTCAGACGCGAACCCGGTGCGGGGGTCGATGATGACGGTGTCACCTTCGGACACCCGTGAGCGCGCGTCCCCACCGATCATGATCACTACTCGTTCGTCTTCTCCGCGCGAGACCACCAGGATCCGGTCGGCGTCGATCACCTCGCGCACGAGCGCGGCCTGACCGGCGCGCTCTGGATCCGCGGTACCCACCACGACCATCATCGCGTTGAGCAGTACTTCGTCACCGGGCTCCAGGTCACCTTGGAGGTACGGCAGCACCGTGACGCGCATGCGCCTGCCGCTGGACACGATGTCCGCGTACTCCCCAGCCCACTTCACAAAGGTCGCGAAGGTCTGCGGCGGCGCCGATGCCTCGGCCAGCGAGACCTTCATCTCGCCGAGCTGGTCGCGGGCAAGGGTGAGCAGGCGTTGCAATTCTTGGTTCTGGCGTTCCACCACGGCCAGCTTGTCTTGTCCTTCTACCACCATCAGTCGCTCTCCTCTTCTGACGCTGCGGCGAGGGTGGGTGCCGTCCCGGTACCCAGCACGTCGCGACGGACCTTCCTAATCTTCTTCTCGCTCACTGGACGCTCGCCCAGGTCCTCGGGAGTCCATGCGGCCTCCACGGGGTATGCGCCCTTGGCGGGCCTGCGGTGGCGTAGCGGGGCGTCTACTCCGGGCGCCATGCGGCGCGCTGTCATGAGGAACCCGGTGTGACCAATCATGCGGTGATCGGGGCGCACCGAGAGTCCCTCGAGGTGCCATGTGCGCACCAGGTTCTCCCACGCGTGTGGCTCGGTGAAGCCGCCATGCTCGCGTAGGTCCTCCGCCAGACGCGACATTTGGGTGGCCGTCGCGACGTACGCGAGGAACACGCCGCCCGGGGCCAGAGCATCGGCCGCGGCCTCGATGTTTTCCCACGGCGCGAGCATGTCGAGCACGATGCGGTCCACGGTTCCTGGTTCTGCCACGTCGACCACGCGGTCGGCGAAGTCTCCGATCTCCAGGCGCCAGGCGGGGTGCGGCCCACCAAAGTGAGATTCGACGTTGGCGCGCGCGATATCCGCGAAGTCTTCGCGGCGCTCAATCGAGATGAGTTCGCCGCCGTCACCCAACGCTCGCAACAGGGACATGGTCAGCGCGCCCGAGCCGACTCCGGCCTCGACCACGCGGGCGCCGGGGAAGATATCAGCCATCTGAATGATTTGGCCGGCGTCTTTGGGGTAAATCACGGCGGCTCCGCGAGGCATGGACAGTACGAGGTCGCTCAGTAGCGGACGCAGAATCAGGTAGTCAATGCCCGCAGTGTTGCGGATCACGTTGCCCTCCGGCTGCCCAATCACGTCATCGTGGGCAAATTGCCCGCGATGCGTGTGGAAGACCTTGCCCGGGGCGAGGATGATCGTGTGGTGCCGGCCCTTCGCGTCGGTCAACTGGACGCGTTCACCCTCTCGGAGGAGTCCACGGCGTTGGTCGGCGCCCGTGGGCGCTGGGGTCGTTGAAGTCATCCCCCCAGTCTAAGGCGCGCTAGCCCAGCGCCTTGAGCGCATCGTTGCCGCGCACCACGCCCACCACGCGGCCCTGGTCCACGACCACCCACACCTCGGTCTTGCCCCACCACTCACGTAGACGCGTCACGAATTCGGCCCCCACCAGTTCCGCGTCCATCGCGGCTCCCCGCGGCAGCGGCATCGTGACGGATTGCAGGTGAGTGTGCGCCCTCTCGGCCTCGGGCACCTCGTCCGTCAG
>Ga0307486_1001151_pt1 | contig 21166 bp, 23 predicted proteins | sample CBIW02metaG_FD_203663 | JGI IMG/M metagenome (GOLD analysis project Ga0307486, IMG submission 203663) | Sea-ice brine microbial communities from Beaufort Sea near Barrow, Alaska, United States - CBIW 0.2 | ecosystem: Environmental > Aquatic > Marine > Coastal | place: USA: Alaska | collected...
TGATCTCATCGGCCAGGATAATGTTGGAAAACACCGGGCCTTTTATAAATTTAAAATGCCTGTTTTCATCCAATATCTCCGACCCAAGAATATCGCTGGGCATTAGATCCGGAGTAAATTGAATCCGCTTAAAATCCAATCCCAAAGCCTGTGCAATGGTATTTACCATTAAGGTTTTAGCCAATCCTGGTACTCCAATAAGCAATGCATGACCACCTGCAAAAATTGATAAGAGAATTTGATCGATCACTTCTTCCTGACCAACAATTACCTTTGCAATTTCCTGCTTAAGTTTTTGGTGTTTTTCAACCAAAGATTCTACCGCGGCCACATCAGACATTTATAGTATTTTATTTTTTTAACCAATTACTTTTATAATCGCAATTGCGGAATTTACCATTAATTTTTATATATGTATCGGCAATTTTTTCCTTTTGCCATTTTTCAATGGCATCCAGTTGTTTATCTTTGAGGGCAAGTTCCTTGATTTTTAAATAATCCTGCGCGAAATCTGCTTTGTGTTCAGGATAGCGTTTGTTCAATGTGATTATTTTATAGAACACCCTCCCTGTACGGTCCTGATCTGTAAGTACCAATGAAACATCACCTTCCTTTAAATTGACTATTTGATCGTAAAGTGAAGGATCTATTTTGTTGATTTCAAACCGGGTGTCTCCCGTGGTAGGATTTATCAACTTACCGCCATTCGCAGCTGTTTGTTCTTCATCTGAATATATTTTCGCTGCATCAGCAAAAATCAATTCTTTTGCTAGAAGCTGAGTTCGGATACTGTCTACCTGTTTTTTAGCCTTTTCCATTGTAGCATTGGTGACATCCGGAATTAATAGAAGATGTCTTATTTCAAGGTTTTGACCAATCACCTTATCAACTTTTATGATATGGAATCCAAATTGGGATTCAAACGGCTCACTAACTTCCCCTTCCTGTAAACTAAAAGCGGTATCCTTAAAATCTTTGTCCAGTCCGTCTTTTCTGGTAATTACCATACGGCCTCCATCTTTACTGGACCCGGGATCCTGTGAATAAAGTATCGCTTTGGTAGCAAAGCTGGCTCCGTTCTCCACAACATCTTCCCTAAATTCATTCAGTCTGTCTATTACTTTCTGCTTTTCGCTTTGCGGAATTTCGGGTTTGATCATAATTTGTGCGATTTCTACCTCGTCGCCAAAAATAGGACGCTTATCCTCGGAAATTCCCGCAAAATAGGCCCGCACTTCATCTGGCGTAATCTCTACGGATTCAATAATTTTATTCTGCATTCTATTTGCCAATTCCCGTTGTTTGTTCAGTTCAAACAATTCTTTTTTGAACTCTTCTTCCGTATCCCTTTTATAAAACTTCAACACTTTATCCATGGAACCAATCTGTCCAACCATTTGAGAAACTTGTTGGTCGACAAAATTTTCAACTTCAGAATCGGCAACCAGGATACTGTCCTGAACTGCATGGTGGGCATATAATTTGTTTTCAAGCAAACTTCCCGCCAGCTGGCAATCGGTAATATCAGCAGTAGAAATTCCCTGACTTTTAAGATCTTTGTACATCAGGTCTATATCGCTGTCTAAAATGACATATTCCCCAACCACAGCGGCAATTCCATCAACCTTAATTCTTTTGAATTCACTCGAAGCGGGCTTCGCTTCAACTATTTCTTTCTGTGGTTGAATCGCAGTACTATCGGTTACGATAACTTCCTGAGCACGACTTTGGTGTCCCATTCCTAATGTTAAGAACAAAACAGCGGCGCTGTTAATTATAAATTTCAAATTGTTTGTTTTCAATTGCATCTCTAGTTATATCTTTTTCTAATTCTTTTACCAATTCGGCTTTGCGTTTATTGAGAATAATTTGCTTTATCGTAGGATTTGCATATTCCAACGGGGCCTGACCATTTCTCAACAACACATCATTTACGTAGACCAAATATACTTCTAATGAATCTTCAAGTTCAAGAAAATTCGATTTTTTTAATAATTGTGATTTATTGCTATCACTAAGGGGGCCAATCCTATTAAAAACCGAGCTGGTGCTTACCCAAACCGAATCGTTAAAGGAAAAGGCCTTAAACTGAAGCGAAATCTTATCCAAATCGGCTTTATCCTCCTCATTGAATCGTATAAATTTTCTTTTGATATCTTTAAAATCCAGGCTATTTTTATCTAAATTGATAAACCTCAGTTTTACCAGATCTTCATTTAACCTGAAATTTTCCAAATGTTCCTCGTAATAGGATTCAATTTCGCTTTCGTTAAAGGAAGTATCCAGCTTTTTGGCAACTAATGCATCTGCATAAGCCTTCGTATATAATTCGTTTTTGTAGTTTTTTACCAATTCGTCAAATTCCTTTTGAACTTCACTGCTCAAATTAAATTTTGCGCGGTCTATCAATAACTGTTGTGTGGCCCATCGAGTTATAAAATTTGAAACAATAAGGATGCTGTCCTCCTTTGTGACATTACCCCCGATCAACGCCTGAATATCTTCTTTATACAGGTAATTTTCATTTACCCTTGCAACAACTTCGCGCTCTTCCGTCTCCTTATAATAATTACAAGACTGCAGGAACATCGAAAAACATAATACAAGTAAAAATTTTAAGGTATGCTTCCCCATCAATTGCGTTTAATATAAATATTATACTTGTTGATTTTTCAAACAATTTCCGAACTCTTCGGAAACTAAAAAAAATATTGCGGCAAAAATAAGAATTCTGATAGCTTCTGCAAGCTATTACCACAAACGATTCCAATTTCAGTAAATTATAATAAAAAGTATGAATTTCTGAAGTACCTTGGATTTTTAACAAAAATGACACCAAGATGATTTATTCAAAGGAAAATATTATTAACCTGCCAGAAAAGGGGATTACCAATAAGTTGGAAAATTCCGATAATTTTAAACATTGTCAGGATGATTTTTTCCCATGATAAAAGGGGTTTTCATTATTCAAAAAAAAATATTTTGAGGAAGTAAATGAGAATACTACAAAATGGATTTCTTACAATGAATTTCAATTTAGTGGATTTATAAAATTAATTGGTTTTTTAATGCAGGGCGCTTTTGAAAAGAAACCGCTAAAATATATACTTGATTTTAAGGCTTTTGCTGAAGAAGGTAAAAGTATAAGGAATAATTAAAACAAAATGGAAAGACAAATAAAACTTATCTGGGATTTTAAAGGTCCCAACGCTTTGCTAACGGCACAACATCACGAAATTCATTTAAAGGATTTTATTAAAACCGAGCATCTCCAAGATTGGAATATTACAGGATTTCAACAAATAAATGAAATGCACACACTCGCATTTTGGGTAATTCCCGAATCTGAAATTTTAAAATTCCGGGATATTTTAAAGCCACATCGGGCAACTTTGTACATCGAATAATTTATTTTAATTTGATTTTTTTCGATTTATTTAAATCACTCAATTATATTTGTCGAAAATCAAATAATCATGAAAAAATTTATTTTAGCACTCGCGGTAGTTTTATCCGCTACCTGTCTTCAGGCACAAACTAAAGTTGGCACTATTGATGCCGATTTTATCCTAGGGCAAATGCCTGAAATTAGCAAGGTGGAAGAAGGACTAAAAACCTACAATACCGAGCTTCAGGCCGAATTGCAAACCTCAATTAAGAAATATGAAGAATTAATTGCCGCTTATCAAGCGAACAGCACAACTTACGAAGAAGCAGAAAAAACTTCAAAAGAAAGTGAAATCATGGAAGTGGAAAATGATATTAAAAATTTCAGACAAAAGGCTTCCGTCTTGATTCAAATGAGAAGAACTGAGCTCACCAAACCATACTATTTGAAAATTGACGAGGCGATGAAAGCGGTGATTTCGGCACAAGGATATACTCAAATATTCAACTCCAGTACAAATGGACTTGCCTTTGCAGATCCAAAATTTGATATTACAGATGCCGTATTGGAAAAATTAGGAATTGTCGTAAAATAATTAGCTCTAAAAATAATAAAAAAAGGCTGTCCAAAATAATTGGGCAGCCTTTTTTTATATGCAAAATTGTGATTTTATCTGCTGTAATTAGGAGATTCGTTGGTAATGGTCACATCATGAGGATGACTTTCGTGAATTCCCGAAGCCGTGATTTTAATAAACCTTCCTTTATCCTGAAGTCCTGCAATGTCTTGTGCCCCGCAATAACCCATTCCGGCGCGCAATCCGCCAACAAACTGATTGATGCTTTCCTCCAAATCTCCTTTATAAGGAACCCTTCCCACGATTCCTTCAGGCACCAATTTCTTGATATCGTCTTCAACATCCTGGAAATACCGGTCTTTCGAACCTTTTTGCATAGCTTCAATAGAACCCATACCACGGTAGGATTTAAATTTCCTTCCCTCAAAAATAATGGTTTCTCCCGGAGATTCCTTAGTTCCTGCAAGCAAAGAACCCAACATCACGCAATCTGCTCCTGCTGCGATGGCTTTAGGGATATCTCCGGTATATCGAATTCCTCCATCTGCAATTACAGGAATTCCACTGCCTTTAATCGCGGTGGCAACTTCCAATACTGCCGAAAATTGAGGATAACCAACCCCGGCCACTACCCTGGTTGTGCAAATAGATCCTGGACCAATCCCAACTTTAACGGCATCGGCACCGGCATCCACCAAATATCTTGCGGCCTCGCCTGTGGCTATATTTCCAACAACCACTTCCAGGTCCGGAAATTTGGCCTTTACCTTTTTTAATGCATCTACAACCCCCTTTGTATGCCCGTGCGCAGTATCTATTATCACCGCATCTACTCCTGCATGTACCAAAGCCGCTGCACGTTCGGTAATATCAGATGTTATTCCAAGAGCGGCGGCAACACGCAAGCGTCCATAACTATCTTTATTGGCTACAGGTTTTTGGGTGAGTTTTGTAATATCCCGGAAAGTGATCAACCCTACCAGTTTTTTTTCGGAATTAACTACCGGTAATTTTTCAATTTTATATTGCTGAAGGATTTCTTCGGCTTCTTCCAGAGAGGTTCCTTCAGAAACCGTAACCAGGTTTTTTGAAGTCATAACCTCGGTAATTGCACGATTGCTGTCTTTTTCAAAACGCAAATCCCGGTTGGTTACTATTCCCAACAACTTACCTTTATTATCTATAATTGGAATCCCCCCGATGCTGTGTTCACGCATATTCCGCTTTGCATCGTTCACAGAGGCCGTAATTGGCAAAGTAATAGGATCTATGATCATCCCGCTTTCTGCACGCTTAACCTTTCTCACTTTTAAAGCTTGTGCCTCTATTGACATATTCTTGTGAAGTACACCAATACCGCCTTCCCTTGCAATGGCGATGGCCATTTTACTTTCGGTAACAGTATCCATAGCAGCAGATACAATTGGGACATTAATAGGTATGTTTTTCGTAAATCTGGAGCGGATACTTACCTCTCGCGGTAAAATATCAGAATAAGCAGGAATCAATAGAACATCATCGTAGGTGAGTCCCTCGCCAATAATTTTGAAGTCGTGTGCAGTCATAGCAATTAAAGATTTAATTGCGTGCAAAAGTAAGCATTTTTAAAACAAAACCCGAATTAACATTCAGATTATCGGGTCTACTGATAAAAATAAGTGAATAAAAATCGATTAAAGAGTGAATTACAAATTACATCCGGCTTAATGAAAAAGATTTTCAAAAGATGCTGTGGAATAAAATTTACTTTAAATTGCTTTTTTTCAATAAAAGCTGATATAATAAGATTAAAACTGAAGTGGTAAATATAAGGGTCATTAAACTCCCGGAAATAACGACAATATATTTCATCCAAAGAATTCCTTCCCACATAAAATAGATGCCTCCAAATGTGGCTAAAATGGAAATAAAAGGCTCAATTATCAGAAAAAATTTGAGCTTTTGAGGAAGACTTGAGAATAACATAATTCCGCCCAATAAGAAAAATATAAAGGACATGGATAAAATATGGGTATGGACAATAGTGAGCATTTCCCTGCCTCCTTTCCTGAATTTCATTTCGCTCGCATCTAGATCATCCTCATTTCCCAGATAATTTTCTTCAACGCCCGCAGGGTCAGCAGTACTGGTTTGATTTACAAACAATAAGCCTGTAAAATAACCTATGCTTAACACTATCACAAAAGTAGCCAAAAACATCTTTATTTCTTTTGGCAATGTTAACAACAACCCATTGTAGTTCATTAAATAACTTTCTTAATTTGAAGAATTTTCATGGTCTTCAGAATATCTTTCACTGCATTTGTCATAGATCTTACGGATATTGTAGCCCCGGATATGGCAGCAATATCATCCAGGGAATCCTCACCGGATTTTCCCGTAAACTGCCTTAACCATCGTTTGCTGCCAATTTCCCCTCCATATTCCTCACGATAGATCAAAACTTTAGTTCTTGCAATTTTCAAATTATTATCAAAAATCACCAAATAATCAAAATCGGCAGTTTTACTTGGAGCTTTATCCACATATACATAACCTTTGACTTTTCCTTTGGAGTTAATCCTGAAGAAATTTTCATTGTCTATTTTTGAAGGGAGTTTTGATTTGATTTCCTCTGAAACATTCACCTTCTCAAATTCATAGAAATCAATTTCGAATACATCTTTTACCTCCCTATCCACTTTTTTTTCAAGGTTTTCTGGAATCCCGGAGGACATCAAAAAAATTATTGAAAACAAAACGGTAATTATCGTTTTTAATTTCATCTTGCTAAAATATTAATTTGTTATTTCATGGACAATTAAAATGCCAAAAGTTGGGACGATCATAAAACATCCCAACCCTTAACAAATTAAGTTAGGTAGTTTAAAACCAAACCCCAATTCCAAAGTTGAGTTGATTATTAACGTCATTTCCTGATGCGGCGTTATCCAATATCTGATAATCCCCTTTTAAAACCACACCTGGCGCAATATGATAACTTAATCCCATGGTAAGTTCGTCCCTGTTATAAGAATCATTCGCAACCAAAGTACCATCGGTACCTGCATGCGTATCGTAATTCTCGTAGCGGGCAAAAAGATCTAATTTCTGTTCTTTATCTTCTGGCAATAAATTATAGGCAGCCTCTGCGTACCATCCTGAAAGCGCGCTTCCTAAATCTTTTCCTGTCAGATCATTATAAGCTTCGGTATCAGTAAGGGAAGCGTAAATAAATTGGCCTCTTGCAGAAAACCGGTTGAATACATAGCGTGCATCCAGTCCAACCATAGATAAACCAACATCTGCACCTTGCACATGATCTATTTCATCGTCAGCCTGTGTTCTTCCAACATATCCGGAAAGTCCCATGCGAAGTCCTAGAAATCCGTAGTAATCTACTTTTGCAGAAAAATTTGGCTTATTTACTGTTGACTCAATTCCTTTTTGGCGGCCACCTCTTAACCCATTGCTGCCACCTATTAATCCGGTTCCATCTGCATTTGTGGATTTAAAACCGTTAAATACATAGGCTTGATAAGATAAGGATGCACTGTTTACCCTACCGGAAAGTCCAACTCCAATTTCCCTCCAGGTTGTTGGAATAATAGAACGATCCATTCCCGGACGTTCCACCCCATTAAAAGTTGTTGGTTCGTGATATTCATTTATAATACCCATGGGAACCAACATTAAACCTGCCCTTAAATTCAGGTTATTTGCCACATTATAATTAATGAAGGCTTGTTCTACATATATTTCCTCAACATGTTCTATCTCTATTTCTGAGAAAAACTGAACCTTGTCACTAAACTCATATCCCAATAGAAGTACCAATCTGTGAACGTCCAGTTTCCCATTATCCCCCTCAGGCTGGTTGTATACAATTTCACCATAAGCACCCAATGTTACCGCATTGCCGTCTTTTGCCGATATGACACGTTGTGCAGAATTTTGCTCAATTTGGGAATCCTGGATAATGGAATCATTTGTTGTTTGTGAAAAAGAAAGGGCCGAGACAAACCCTAACATCAATGCAAGCGTAACTTTTTTCATTTTATTTTTATTTAGACTAGTTATAAATAATAGCACAAACATATAGAATGCAGATGAAATAAAAAAAGTTTATTTAGAATAATTATAAATAATATGATTTATGTCATATTATTTATAAAAAATTGAAAATTAATGAAAAGAAGAAAAGATCTTGGAAGCCTCATTATAGGCAGATTCAAAACTGGTCATTTTAATATTTGTATCGGCTTTTTTGGCGGTGAAATACGAAACCATTTTTTCAGTAGGCATATTTCCGGTAAGTTCATCTTTTGCCATCGGGCATCCTCCAAAACCCTGAATAGCGCCATCAAACCTCCTGCATCCTCCTTTATAAGCGGCATCCACTTTTTCATGCCAGGTGCTTGGGGTAGTGTGCAAATGGGCTCCAAATTCTATTTCGGGATATTTAGGGATAAGATTGGAAAAAATATGATAGATCACTTCAGGAGTTGAACTTCCGATAGTATCAGAAAGCGACAAGATCTTTACACCCATGGACGAGAGTTTCTCTGTCCATTCACCCACTATTTCCACATCCCAGGGATCGCCATATGGATTTCCAAAACCCATTGAAAGATAGGCCACCACTTCCTTGTCCTTATTTTGGGCTATCTCCAAAATTTCCTTCAAGGTTTCTACAGATTCCGCAATGGTTTTATGGGTATTTCTCATCTGAAAATTCTCGGAAATCGAAAATGGATAACCTAAATATTTAATTTCCGGATGTTCCGCAGCATCTTGTGCCCCGCGGGTATTTGCAATTATTGCAAGGAGTTTGCTTTGTGTAGTAGATAAATCCAACCCTGCAAGTACCTCAGCGGTATCGATCATTTGGGGAATTGCCTTTGGGGAAACAAAACTTCCAAAATCTATCGTGTCAAATCCGCAGCGCAAAATAGATTGGATATACTGAATCTTTTTATCGGTAGGAATAAAGGTTTTAATTCCTTGCATCGCATCTCTGGGACATTCAATAAGCTTGATTTTATCCATAGTTCAAAGATAGTATTTTACATATCATATAAAAGCGATAAAAAAGACCGCATCGCTGAAAGATATAAGAAGCAAGACTTTATTGTAACAAAATGAAAATTTTCAGGTTATTTAGTTCAATTTGAAACGTGAGGATCATCATCAAAAAACTCCGGAAGTATACTTCCTTCAATTAATTCCAATTTATCAAATCAGGATAAAAACCCCAATCCCGACAAAAACAACAATCTGTACCCATTTTAATACAACTCCGGATGAAGGATGATTTTTTAAAAAACCTGAAATATTACCCGCAAGTAAAGCTACCAATCCAAAAATTATAAATGCCTGTAACATAAATAAAAGCCCGAGAGTATAAAACTGAAAGACCGTATCTTCTTCCGGAGCCCATAAAAATCCAGGAAAAAAGGCCAAAAAGAAGATAGTCACCTTGGGATTGAGCACGTTCATAATAAATCCCCGCATGAACAATTTATTATTGTTATTATTATTTATTGGAACTTCCTCTGAACCCAATGAAAAACTTTTTCCGCTCCTAAAGACCTTATATGCCAGAAAAAACAAATACAGGGCTCCAAAAATTTTGATCAGCATAAAAATGGTATCCGATTCTTTGATAATTGCTGAAACCCCAAAAGCAACCAGGGTAGTGTGTACCAAAATACCTGAAACCAGTCCCAAAGTAGTTATTATTCCGGCTTTTTTTCCATTGGCCATACTTTGCACCAAAACGTACACTATATCTGGCCCGGGGGAGATTGTGAGTAACATGGATGCTGTTAAAAACAGGATGATTTGTTCTATCAATTGAAACTAATTTAATTTCTGATATTGTGAATTTACTTTAAAGAAAGTTCTTTGGACCTATAAATTATATTGAGACGAAATATCTAAATCAAATTTTCAAATCTCGTGTTTTTTAGCCATGAACCTGCCTAACGGCAGGCAGGTGCACGAATATTTTTGTTTTTTAATTTTAACCTGGCTCTTGCACCTCTGCTCTAATTCTCTTATATCTTATATCTTAATGAATAATAGCGTATTAATTGTTTTTAAACATTATTCCCAAAAATTATAAATTTCTATTACCTGCAGATCTCGCAGATTCACGTAGATAATCATTTGTCTTTTCTCAATACTCATATCTAACATCTCAATACCAATTAAAAACTTCTCTCCAGGATCTTCTTATTAATTTTTCTGATTAAACCTGGTCCTTCATAAATAAACCCGGTGTATAATTGGACAAGACTTGCCCCTGCATCCAGCTTTTCCAGAGCATCCTCTGCGGAATGGATCCCTCCTACCCCAATAATGGGGAAAGCCCTGTTACTTTTTACAGCAAGAAACCTAATTACCTCTGTAGACCGGTTTTTTACGGGCCGGCCGCTTAATCCGCCCATTTCATCTTTATTGGCCGACTTCAAATCCCCCCGCGCTATTGTAGTATTGGTAGCAATTACTCCGGCGATACCTGTTTCAGCAATAATATCAATTATATCAAGCAATTGGGAATCAGTAAGATCGGGGGCGATTTTCAATAAAATTGGCTTGGGTTTTGGTTTTTGTTCATTTTTATTCTGAAGGATTTTTAGCAACTCAGTAAGCGGTTTTTTTTCCTGTAGCGCCCTTAAATTGGGGGTGTTCGGGGAACTAACATTTACTACAAAATAATTCACATAATCAAACAATGCATCAAAACAGATCATATAATCACTTACCGCATCTTCATTTGGAGTGGCTTTATTTTTACCGATATTACCGCCAACCAACACATCTTTATTAGATTTTAAACGTTTTACGGCTGCTTCCACGCCTTCATTATTAAACCCCATTCTATTGATGATTGCTTCATCTTCTTTCAGGCGGAATATGCGTTTTTTTTCGTTTCCAGGCTGTGGTTTTGGGGTCACCGTTCCAATTTCCACAAACCCGAAACCGAAGGTATCCAACTCCTTATATAGCTTGGCATCCTTATCAAAGCCTGCAGCCAGTCCTACCGGGTTTTTAAATTTCAGCCCAAAAACTTCGCGCTCCAGCTGTGGATCGTTTAACTGATACATACTTTTAACCAGAGCCTTTGTCCCGGGTATTTTAAATATAATTTTAAGAAAATCAAAAGTAAAATAATGGACCACCTCCGGATCAAATTTAAAAAGAAAGCGTCTTATAAGCGATTTGTACATATTGGGGAAGGTTTCTGCAAAAATAGGTTAATTTAAAAAATAGAATTGAATTTAATAAAAGACTTTAAAATACTTTACAACAATAGGAATCCTGCCGCAAACTCATTTTGTTTGACAAAAAAAAACAAGATTTTTCCTAAAGTAGAATATCGTGAATATATAACTTAAAATAGGTTACCATTTCTTACTTTGGATAAATTTTAATAAAACGAACAGGTTTCATTACAAACAAAATTTCATCATAATTTTATATTTTTGAATTTCGTTAAAGTCAAAAAAAACTACCTTAGCATCATTTAAAATATATTAAATACCTATGATTTCCAAAAAAAACATCATTGAAAGGTTCACAAGTTACGTGACAATTGACACTCAAAGTGACCCCGAGAGCAAAGAAACCCCCAGTACCAAAAAACAATGGAATTTAGCGACGAAACTCGCTGAAGAGTTGAAACAAATAGGAATGCAGGAAGTTGAAATTGATGCAAATTCCTATATCATGGCCACTCTGCCTGCAAATATTGCCCATGAAGTTCCGGTTATTGGCTTTGTATCACATTTTGACACCTCTCCGGATTTTTCCGGGACAAATGTAAAACCTCAGATCATTGAAAATTATGATGGAAAGGATATCGTGCTGAATAAAGAACAGGATATAATCCTTTCTCCCGATTATTTTGAAGATCTACTTCAGTATAAAGGCCAGACATTAATTACAACCGATGGCACAACCTTGTTGGGAGCAGATGATAAAGCAGGGATTACCGAAATTATTTCGGCAATGGAGTACCTTATAGACAACCCGCAAATTCTTCATGGAAAAATTCGTGTTGGCTTCACCCCCGATGAAGAAATTGGGCGTGGCGCACATAAATTCGACGTGAAAAAATTTGGAGCCGAATGGGCTTATACGATGGACGGAAGCCAGGTTGGCGAACTGGAATTTGAAAACTTCAATGCTGCGGAAGCTAAAGTTACAATCCAGGGAAAAATTGTACATCCCGGATATGCAAAAGACAAAATGGTGAATAGCATGTACATCGCGCAGGACTTCATCAATTCGCTGCCAAGATTGGAAACCCCAGAACATACTGAGGACCGGCAAGGATTTTTTCACCTAACCGATATTAAAGGAGATGTTGAAGAAACAAAATTAAAATATATCATCCGCGACCACGACAAAGATCATTTTGAGGCGAGAAAAGAGATGATCCGGAATCTTGTATCCGAAATTAATTCCCAGCATGACAAGGAAGTTATAAAAATTGAAATTAAAGATCAATATTCCAATATGCGTGAAAAGGTAGAGCCGGTAATGCACATTGTGGATATTGCTGAAGAAGCCATGAAAGCCGTAAACATCACCCCGTTAATCAAACCTATTCGCGGTGGTACAGATGGAGCTCAGCTTAGTTATATGGGGCTTCCCTGTCCCAACATTTTTGCGGGTGGACATAATTTTCACGGTCGGTATGAATACGTACCTGTAGAAAGCATGCAAAAAGCAGTGGAGGTAATTGTAAAAATTGCAGAGCTTACCGCGGAAAAATATAAGTCCTGAAAATTGCAAAAAATTGAATCGGTAGGTCAATATATTCAATCCCATCCCAGATGGTCAAAAATTCTATTTGAATTAAGGGAATTATTGAATTCTACTGTTTTGACGGAAACCATTAAATGGGGCGGACCCGTTTACACCTTAGACGGCAAAAATTTATTGGGAATTGGAGCTTTTAAAAATCACTGTGCTCTCTGGCTTTTCCAGGGGGCACTTTTACAAGATAACACCAATTTATTAATAAATGCACAGGAAGGAAAAACAAAGGCGTTAAGGCAAATAAGATTTGAGGAAGGTTCAAAAATAGATAAGCAGGAACTTCTAAAATATATTGATGAAACCATCAACCTGCATAAACTGGGAAAAGAAATTAAACCGGATTTGAAGAAGGGAATATTCATTCCATCTGAATTATCCGGTTTTTTTGAATCAAATTCAGAATTAAAAAAGGCATTTTCAAGCTTAACTCCTGGTAAGCAAAGAGAATATGCCGAATATATTACTGAAGCAAAAAGGGACGAAACCAAACAAAAACGAATTGAAAAAATAATTCCAATGATTAAAGTTGGTATAGGTTTAAACGATAAAAATTGTTAAAAGGAAAAGGGACGATTAATTTCGTCCCTTTTCCTTTTATATGCAGATATTTTTATCTAAAAATAGCAGTTACCGCCTTTTCTTCTCTTTTTACCGGCATTTTCGCTATCCCATAGTTTTATGGTAAGGCTAACAATGAGTTGATTTAGGCGGGTATCTTCAAAACTTGCACGATTCACATCATATTCAGTTCTTACAATATCAAGCTCCTGACTTTCTTGTGAAGAAAGGGAATGATCATAACGAACATCCAGGCCAAAACTGCCAAATTCCACTTTTGCACCAATTTGAGCTGAAAGAGGGCTGTTTTGAACAACAATTTGTGGGGTATCAGTTACAGGTTCATTTCCTTCCAAGGTGGCATCAATAATGTTCTTGTAAGCCATCCCGGCATAAATATCTACAGGTCCATAAATATTATAACCAACCAATACAGGAACGCTTAGTTCATCTACTGCATAAATTGCTGGTTTTAAAGCAAAATCAAATCTTGACTTCAAGGCTGAATAAACTACCTCGGGGCGTATAAAGAATTTTCCAAAGTTTATTTGCACCCAGGCACCACCGTGATAACCAATTTCTCCTACAGCATTGTAAGTCGCAGGTGGAAGTTCCGCAGGAGTTGATTGGAAACTATTGATTTGCCCACCAAATGTTTTATTAACCCCTCCTTTTAATCCTACCTGAAATTCCTGAGCCTGAAGAACTGCAGTTTGAAAACCGGCAAAGCAAATAAGAAGTGTTAGAAGTGTTTTGTTCATAAAACTAGGGTTGTAATAATTTGTAATATCGGGGTAAATATATTATTTAAAAAAATAAATCACACTTGTTTTTCTATTCATTTAACGTGTTAGAATTAAAAAAATTATAAAAACCTGCAATCAATATTTAAAAACAAATAAAAGGTTGTTATAAATGTTGTGATTTATCCGCTTCAAATAATTTTAGGATCAAATCCCGAAACATCATAAAAAACAGAATATCATTTCATTTAAAACAACCTTTTAAGTTGTAAATATTTAATTATCAATGCACGATTATTGGATCAGGTTTTCCATCAGGATCGCTCGTTACAAAACCATCGGTTTTGGCAGCGCCTAAAAGAAGAACCCCTGCAGCGTGAGGAGAGGCCATGGAGGTTCCGCTTATAGTATTGTATCCTCCGCCTTTCCAGGTAGATTTAATAGCCAACCCCGGAGCAGCAAAATCAACGGGTGGATTTCCGAAATTTGAAAAATATGCCCATTTATCGTTCACGTCCATTGCAGAAATAGTAACAATATTAGCGCCATTTACTCTTGCGGGAGAGCTGTTATTTGCATCGCTGCTTTCATTTCCGGCAGCAAGTGCAAATTTAATTCCATTGCTTGAAGCAGCTAAAATGGCATCGTCAAGGGCTTGTGAAACAGGACCTCCTAAACTCAAATTGGCAACATCCCCACTTTTTCCATTAGCGCCAACGAAATCTACTCCTGCAATTACTCCTGAGTAAGATCCGCTTCCACGGCTATCCAATACTTTCACCGGAATAACGGTTGCGCCCGGTGCAACTCCAATAACACCAAAATCATTGTTTTTAGCAGCTATAGTCCCCGAAACATGAGTTCCATGACCATTACCGTCATCTATGGATTTTGAATCTTTCCCAGAAGTAAAAGCATTGAAACCTCTTAAGGCATCTACATTTAGATCGGGGTGGTCCAAATCTATCCCGGTATCAACAACCCAGGCTACAGCAGTTCCGGTGTAATTTGCAATACCGTTTACACGCAGAATTCCGTAAGGAGTTTCTTGTGAACCTCCTGTTCCCGGATCAGGCCCACCACAAGGACCACCGTTTGGGGTACCGCAAGGCGGGGCAAAAATTACAATCCTATCTTGTTCAATATAAGCTATTTCTTTTTTTCCTTTAAGCTGTTGAACCTGGGATTTGGTCAATTTTAAAGTTGCACCGCTTAAGGTTTTACTGTAAACATTGACAATCTCTGCAGAAGAAATTGAAGCTTTCGCCAGGACCTTTCGGGTTTGTTCCGTCATGGCTTCCTGGGCTTTGGAGTAATTCTCAGGGTATTTGGAATTTACATCCTCTATCATATTCTTATTGAACACCACAATATACTGACCTTCGATATTTTGAGCATCGAATCGTGCGTCATTTTCAGAGAATACGGCTTCCTCTTCCGGGGAATCCTTGTCCTGGGTACAGGAATAAAAAAATACGGAGGCACATAGAGCGGCTCCGATTATTTTGAAGTTTCTTTTTAACATCATTTGTAGAGTTTTGGTTAAAAATTAGTTGTTGAATTTACCAAAACTATACTTTATAATGAAAAATCAATTTATTATTATGTTAATATTTGCGTCAAATCTTAAAAAAAACGAACCAAAAATAAGGTTAACCCTAAGTATAGCCCTACTTAATAACAACGTGTTAAAATTTTATCTGGTTTTGGATATCTGCCGCTTTTCAGCCATCCATTTCTTAATTCCGCCATCCAATATGTATATATTTTTAAAACCGGCTTTTTGAAGAATTTTGGCGGCTTCCGGGCTCACAGTTCCAGTAGTACAGTAAATGGCAATAGGTTTGGTTTTGTCAAGTTTATCAAGTTTTTTCCTGAAATCCTTATCATATATAATATTTGCGGCATTGACAAGGTGAGATTTATTGTACTCCACTTCCGGTTGTAAATCTACAATCTGAACGTTGCCATATTGCAAATGCGTATTCATCTCTTCAACGGTAACCACTTTTATTTTATTCGCAACTGCATCTTTACAACTGTAAACTCCAAATGAAATTAAGAAAATAATTAAAAACCTGATCTTCATGTTTTAGTTTTAAGGGGTTTGAATTTCGCCATCCCATTCAATAATACCGCCCATTAAATTATAGGCATTTTCAATTCCGCGTTGATGCATCAAAGAACAAGCAGAGGCACTCCGGGCACCGGATCGGCAATAAACCAAGTAACTTTTAGATTTATCCAGTTTTTCAATTTCATCTAAAAATTCCTGGCCTTTGTAAATATCAATATTGATGGCTTCAGGGATAAATCCTGCCAAAAATTCTCCTTCAGTCCTTACATCGAGAATGACAGAATTTTCATCCTTTTCTTTCGCTTCTTTCCACTGGTCTTGGGTTAAATTTTGCATTTATTTATTACTTATCGGGTTACTAAAATAAAATTTTTGGATTTTAAAAAATGTAAATATAAGGCAAACCTTATAATTTCGCTCTAAGTCAGGCCTCAAAAATGTATTGAATTACTAAAATTATTACAAAGCCTTCAAATCACCTCAGGAAATTCTTAGACTACTTAACTTTAACATAAGTTTAATATTGTAACAGAAAAATTATTTTACATTTGTACATACAAAAGTTGTTGCAACAAATGAAGATTGAAGACATCATAAAAACCGAAAACCAACTACCAGCTTCCCGCAGGCTGATCATCAGTTTATTCTCTACTACAAGTTGGGCGAACGATAGGATTTCTGAGGTTTTGAAACCTTATGAGATAAGTCTTCCTCAGTTCAATGTTTTGCGAATCTTAAGAGGACAGAAAGGAAAACCCGCAAACCTAAGCACTATACAGGACCGTATGGTTAGCAAAATGAGCAATACCACGCGGTTGGTGGATAAATTGATCACAAAAGGCCTTGTTGAAAGAATTATCTGTGAAAAGAATCGCAGGAAAGTGGAAATAACGATCACCTCCAATGGAATTGAATTTTTAACCAAACTCGATCCCATTATTGATAAAGTGGAACATGAAATCACTGACAATCTTACACCGGAAGAAATTGAAAATTTAACCCAATTATTACATAAACTCAGATAAAAAAAATACTATGAATACATATATAGAAAATCTTAACTGGCGTTATGCCACAAAATTATTTGACAATTCTAAATCGGTTTCAGAAGAAGAATTGAATAAAATATTGGAAGCTATTCAACTTTCCGCTTCCTCATATGGGTTACAGCCATATAAAATATTAGTGATTGAGGATATGGAATTAAAGGAAAAATTAAAACTTGCGGCATTTAATCAACCCCAATTAACAGATGCTTCACATATCCTGATATTTGCAAACTATACTTCTATTGATGAAAATTACATAAATGCCTATATAGAAAACATTGCAGAAACCAGAAATACCACTTCCGATGATTTAAAAGGTTTTAAAAATATGCTTACGGGCAGTATTTTGAGTCTTAAATCTGAAGATCAAAATCAATGGGCCGCTAAACAAACCTATATTGCCTTGGGAAATTTGCTTTCTGCCGCGGCCTCATTAAAAATTGACGCATGTCCTATGGAAGGCTTTGATACAGAAAAATTTGATAGTATCCTTGGACTGAAGGAAAAAGGATTGACTACAGCAGCTATCGCGACAATTGGCTATCGCAGTGAAGCCGATAAATCACAATATGCCCCTAAAGTCAGGAAAAACAAAAAAGAATTATTTAAGAGATTATAAACCAAAAATAAAAATACTATGAAAAAGAGAATTTTAAATGGCTTAGTCGCCTCAGTAATTGTATTAACTACCCTTTCATTTGCGACAATGAATAAGGAAGTCAATATTGAAGAAAGCAGTGTTACCTGGACAGGTAAGAAAGTTACAGGCTCACATACCGGAACAATTCAACTTAAATCCGGACATTTTAAAGTAGAAGATGAGAAATTGATAGGAGGAGAATTTGTTATGGATATGGCCAGCCTCTTAAATTCGGATCTAACAGGTGAATACAAGGAAAAACTGGAAGGGCATTTAAAATCTGAAGATTTCTTTGGAGTTGAAAAATACCCAACCTCAAAACTAATTATCACAAGTGTCGCTAAAAAAGGCGAAGGAACCTACGGTGTTGTTGCAAATTTGACCATTAAAAATGAAACTCACCCGGTCACTTTTGATCTTGACTGGAAGGAAAATTCAGCTTCAGCAAAATTGTCAATCGACAGGTCCAAATTTGATGTTCGATATGGTTCAGGAAGTTTCTTCGATGATTTGGGAGACAAAACTATTTATGACAACTTTGACTTAGAGGTCAACCTAAAATTTTAAATTCTGAATTCTGAATTTTGAAATATTTAAAACCACGAATGCTCAATTACAAATTAGCGCATTCGTGGCTTTTTTGTTTAGATTCAAATTCAAATAATCAAAAAGTCTTTGTCAATTCAAATTACCTGAGTATATTTGGCAAAATGAAAAATCAAACAATACATATTTGGTGGTGGAATAGCTTACGTCAACACGTCGTGAAGTAACACTGCTATAGTATTAATCATATACAAAAGGCTTGTCTCACGACAAGCCTTTTTTTGTTTAACAATATTAAAAATTTATGTTTCAACTAACCACAACCTATAAAAAACTCCTCGCCGACACCTTAACTCCGGTGAGCGTATATCTTAAGATCCGGGATAAATATCCCAACAGTTTACTTTTGGAAAGCAGTGACTATCACGCCAACGACAATAGTTTTTCATATATCTGCTGCAATCCGATCGCATCCATAAAAATTGAAAATGAACAGATTATTGAAGTTTTTCCTGACGGCAACAGGATTGAAATTCCAATTACGGAAGATATCAATGTCCCTGAAAGGATCCAGGAATTTTCAAAGCAATTCCATACAGAAACTTCCAATTTTAAATTTATCAACAGCGGGCTTTTTGGTTATATTGCGTATGATGGCGTCCAGTATTTTGAGGATATCAAAATAGCGAAAAAGAAAGGGGATCTAAAACTGCCGGATCTGTATTACGCGGTTTACCAAAATATTATTGCCATCAATCACTTTAACAACGAAGCCTATATTTTTGACCATAATTTCAACACCGAAAATAATCTAAAAGAAATAGAGCAAATTCTGAAAGTTAAAAACTTTGCAACCTATAGTTTTAAAAGACAGGAGGAAGCTGTTTCAAATTTAACCGATGAAGAGTACAGGGAAAATGTAACATTGGGAAAAAAACACTGCCAACGCGGAGACGTTTTTCAATTGGTGCTTTCCCGACGTTTCTCCCAGGCTTTTAAAGGAGACGAATTCAATGTTTACCGTGCCTTGCGCAGTATAAATCCGTCACCTTACTTGTTCTATTTTGATTATGGGAACTTTAAAATTTTTGGCAGTTCTCCAGAGGCACAACTCATAGTGAAAGATGGGCAGGCAGAAATCCACCCAATTGCAGGAACCTTTAAACGTACCGGCAATGACGAGCAAGACGCGGAATTAGCCAAAAGCCTTGCTTTAGACGAAAAAGAAAATGCCGAGCATGTGATGCTGGTAGATCTTGCCAGAAATGATCTAAGCCGGCACAGCACCAATGTAAAAGTGGAAACCTATCGTGAAATTCAATTCTTTTCGCACGTTATTCACCTGGTGAGCAAGGTTACCGGGATCAAAAAGAAAAATACCGACACCATGCAAATTGTGGCTGATACCTTTCCGGCCGGAACGCTTAGCGGTGCTCCAAAACACAGTGCGATGACTTTGATTGAAAAATATGAAAACGTAAACCGAAGCGCGTATGGCGGGGCAATCGGGTTTATGGATTTCAACGGGAATTACAACCATGCGATTATCATAAGGTCTTTTGTGAGTAAAAACCATCAGCTTCACTATCAGGCCGGAGCAGGAATTGTCTCAGGATCAAAAGAGGAAAACGAATTACAGGAAGTTTTTAACAAATTAGGCGCGTTGACCAAAGCATTGGAAATTGCGGAAGAAATTTAAAGGACTAAAAGACTTCCACAAAAGGAGTGTTTATTAAAAAAGATAACTACAGAAATGAATAATTCAAATAATAATTCTGCAAATATTCCCAATTCCAAATTTCGGAAAGACCCGATAACAGTTTTGGTAATAGATAATTACGATTCTTTTGTTTACAACCTGGTACATTATCTGGAGGAACTTAACTGTGTAGTAACGGTTCGTCGCAATGATGAACTCAATCTGGAGGAGGTTGAAAAATACGATAAGATCTTGCTTTCCCCAGGACCAGGTATTCCGGATGAAGCAGGACTTTTAAAGGCAATCGTTGAAAAATATGCTCCAACTAAAAGCATTTTAGGGGTCTGTTTGGGTCAACAGGCCATTGGAGAAGTTTTTGGGGGTAAGTTGGTAAATCTGGAGTCGGTTTATCACGGAATTGCCACCAAAATCAAACGATGTGTAGACGATGAAGTTCTTTTTGAAGGATTGGAAAAGGAATTCGAGGTAGGACGATATCATTCCTGGGTAGTCGATAAAAATTTACCGCATTGCCTGGAAGCCACTTCCTACGATCATAACGGACAGGTAATGTCCATGCGCCATCGGGCTTTTGACGTAAAAGGAGTGCAATTTCACCCGGAATCTGTATTAACTCCAGATGGTAAAAGAATGATAGAGAATTGGGTTAAATAAAAAAGCCCAACCCACCTTGAGGGGTAGGGAGTAAAAAAATAAGATTAAAAACTGAAGTTTAATAAAATAACCTCAATAAACTCTTTCCCTTCGGGGGAATTAGCGAGGGCCTTTTTACTATGAAACAATTACTAAACAGACTTATAAATCACGAAACCATCTCAAAAGAAGAGGCACGGGAAGCGTTGGTAAATATTTCGAACGGAGAATATAACCAAAGCCAGATAGCTGCTTTTTTAACGGTTTATATGATGCGAAGCATCACCATTGAAGAATTGGAAGGCTTTCGCGATGCGTTGTTGGATCTATGCGTCAAGATAGATTTAAGCGCTTACAACCCAATTGATCTATGTGGCACGGGCGGTGATGGAAAAGACACTTTTAACATTTCAACTGTTTCCTC
>Ga0307486_1001154_pt1 | contig 21123 bp, 14 predicted proteins | sample CBIW02metaG_FD_203663 | JGI IMG/M metagenome (GOLD analysis project Ga0307486, IMG submission 203663) | Sea-ice brine microbial communities from Beaufort Sea near Barrow, Alaska, United States - CBIW 0.2 | ecosystem: Environmental > Aquatic > Marine > Coastal | place: USA: Alaska | collected...
TTGTGATGCGCGGGCTCCTCCGTCAGGCTTCCCAACTCGAACGCGACCTGGCGGAAGTGGTCTGATGCCGATCGTGATCAACCTCGACGTCGAACTCGCCAAGAAGAAGATGTCGGTCGCCGACTTCGCCGCAGCGATCGACATCACACCGGCCAACGTATCCGTGCTCAAGAACGGTAGGGCGAAAGCGGTGCGGTTCTCCACCCTGGACGCGATCTGCCGGGTGCTGGAATGCCAGCCCGGCGACATCTTCATGTGGGTGCCAGAAGATGAGGCCGCCACGGAAACGCAGATCACGGTGACGGGGGTCTGAGCATGCCGCAAGCAGTACAGTCCTGGAACGACGTTGCGATTCGCCACCTGCTCGACCGGCAGTCGTGCCCGGTCTGCGCGGTCACGCGGCCCGAGAGCCCCTGCCGCAATTGCGGCGCCGAACTCGTCGGTGTTCTGGCGGCCGAGCTCTGGTCCGCCTCGGAGGCGGCCGCCGCGGCGCTCGTGGCCCGACAAGAAGCACTCGTCCGCGTGTCGCACCCGTCCCCTTCGATCGAATCCGAATCCGCAGCCGAATCCAGCGCCGTGGCACGGACACCGATTCCCCAGCGCGCACCCGCGCAGCCTGGTGCCGCCGCTGCCCGGGCCACGGCCACGGTCGCGCCGCGGTCCAGCGCGACTGTGCAGTCAGTGCTGGCAGTCGCCGGTGCTGGCTTGTTCGCGGTCTCCGCAATCGTCTTCACCTTCTTCAATCCCGACCTCACCGATCGCGCACTGCGCAGCGTAATCGTCGGCCTGATCACCATCCTCTTTCTGGGCGGGGCCTGGCTTCTGGCTCACCACAAGCTGCACTTCTCGGCGGAAGCCGTCGGCGGCCTGGGGATGGTCTTCGTTGCCCTCGACGTGTATGCGTTCTCGGAACTCGTGCCGACCGGAGTCAGCCCGTGGGTGCTCGCCGCCACCGGAACACTGGTCAGCGGCACCGTCATGGTCATCGCGTCGACGCTCGCACGCATCCGCAGCTGGCTCTGGATCTCGGTCGCCGCGCTCACCCTCGTTCCCGCGATGCTGGGCTACGCGGGCGCAACCACTCTCTCGGCAACCCTCGGGCACCTCGGAGTCGCTTTCGCCGCGCTCACCCTGATCGGGACGATACCCGGTCTGGCCCAACGGTTTGATGCGCGCCTGTCCGCTGAGCGGATCACGATTGCCACGATTCAGATCGTCGCGACCGGCGTCGTGCTGACCCAGATCTGGTTCATCGAGTTCACCACCACGACCCAGTACTGGCTGGCGATCACCGCCGTACTGACCGGCGTCGCGGCGCTCGCCCTTCTCGCGACGCGGCAGTTCGCCAGACACTTCTGGAGCGCCGTGACCGGTGCTGCCGCGATGGCCGCCGCCGTCAGCTTGCCGTTCGCGCTCGACCTCGGGGCGCACGGCGCGGGCGACTGGTACCAGGCCGTCACCCCTGCGGCGGGCGCCGGCGCAATCCTCGTGTTGCAGGCGTTCGCTCCGCGAGCGCGCACCCTCGGGCGGCGAGCATTCCTGAGCGGCGCATTCGCACTGGCCGGGGTGAGCGTGCTCTCACCCGTTCTCTTCGCCGTGCTGATCGGGGCGGTCACCGTGCTCACCTCACTCAGCGGATCGGACAGCGGCGCGATCGGCCTTCTGTCTCCTGCCGGTGTTCTCGCGGTGGTGTTCGGCCTGAGCGCCATGTCGGCCGGGCTCGGAGCATTCTCGGTATTGACCAGGCCTCGCGACGCCGCCAGAACGGATGCTTCCCCGCCCGATTCCCGAAGGCTGGCCGCGTGGACCGGTTCGATTTCGATCTGGCTCGCCGCTCTCGCCGGGCTGGTGTTTGCCTGTCAGCCCGTTTTGCCCCTGTGGTCACGCATCCCGATCGCCCTGAGCCTGGCCGTGGGAGCGAGCCTGGCGCTCGTCGCTGTTCCTCGCCTCCGGAACGCCGCCCTGAAGCTGCGACTACCCCTCGTGCTGGGCGCCCACTTCGCGGTGCTGCTGGCCACGATCTGCTCACTGGTCGATGACGTTGTCACAGTCTGGGCGGGCCTGGCGATCGTGGTGACCCTCGTCGTCATCGCGCGAACCGTGCCGGCCCAGGCGCGCTTCCTGCACGTCGGCGCAGGCTATGCGTATGCACTGTTCGTCTTCGCGACGGCGCTCGACCTGCTGGGCATCGGCACCGTCACGCTGCTCTGCCTCACCACATCACTCGGCTCGATCGGCGCCATCGCCGCAACGTTCCTCCGATGGGTGGCGCCCCGGGCGTGGTACGCCATTCTGGTCGTGACAGCAGTGCCGTTCATGATCGGCGTCACGCAGGTACTCTTTGAGCGCAGCGGCTGGACCGCCCTCTCGACCGCCCTCATCTTCCTCCTGGCACTCACCCTGCTCATTACGCGCCGCCCCGGCCTGGGCATCGTGCTCCGCATGATCGCTGCAGGGCTTCTCGTTCCGTCACTGGCTGTCGTGGTGATCTGCCTCGGCGCGCAGGTCCTCCTCGGCAGCGCGTCTCCGGTGACGCTGCCGATTATTGCCGTCCTTGTCGCCATCGTGCTCCCCGGTACCGGCCTGATCGGGTCGCTACTGGGTAAACGGGGGATTGGGACGCGGGATGCGACGGCTGCCCGGATCGCGATTGAAGCCTCCACTCTGCTGACCGCCGCGATCGCAGTCATTCTGGCGCTCGTGCGCGTCGCTGCAGGGCTGCCGACCACCTTCAGCGTGCTGGTCATCCTCGGGCTCGGCGCCGCCGCCACGTCGTTCTGGGCGAACCGGCGTTACGGGTGGTGGGTCGCCGGTGTCGCATTCACCGGTGCGCTATGGTGCCTGTGGGCCATCGCCGGAATCAGCACGCTCGAACCCTACCTGCTGCCACCCAGCCTGGCCGCCGCAATCGTCGGCATGATCCTCACGGCACGCGGTTCCCGCGCGGTGTCGCTGTATGCGGCGGGTCTCGTCGTGGCCGTCGCACCCATCCTTGTCGTCCTGGCAGTATCCGGCACGGGAGCCGCCGCGCTGGCACCCTGGCGTGGCTATGGCCTCGTTGCCGCAGCTTGGCTCCTGCTCGGCCTCGGCGCATGGCTCGGCCGGGGCGTTTCCGCGCGTGCCGAACTGCTGCGAGTCCTCCGCGTGCCGACCCTGTTCGTCGCGATAGCCACCGGGGCGGCCGGGATGATCCAGGGTGTGCGATTCGGTCTCAGCGCCGACCCGATCCTGACCGGAGAGGTGCCGCTCATTCTGCTCAGCTTTGGAATCGGCCTGGCCGGCGCGTTTCCTGCAGCTCTTGGCGCGCGCGCCATCGGCAGGGTTGCCCCGGAGGGGTCGCGGTTGGCCCGCACCCGCTGGTTGTATGCGCCCCCGGCGGTCTACGCCGCGGTCGCCACCTGGCCATCGATCGAGCGCGATTGGTGCACGATCTGGATGATGTGGTCCCTCATGCTCGCCTACCTCGTGACCGTCGTCGTCATCGCCTGGCGGCTGCGCAGCCGCCCGAGCAGCCTGCCATCCGTGTGGTTCGTCTTCACGATCGCGTTCGTCACCGCGATCGTGGCCTGGAGTCCCCGAGATCTGCGGGTCGAGTGGTTCTCACTGCCGCTCGGTATCTTCCTGATCGCGGCCGGCGCCGTAGCCAGCAATAGTGCGCGAGCGCAGGCTGCGCGCCTGCATCCAGACGGTGGCAGTAGGCGCGACGGCACCGTCAACAGCTGGCCGGCGGGCTGGAACGGCTCGTGGCCGCTGCTCGCCCCCGGTATCGTGACCGTGCTGGCGGCATCGGTGGCGGCGACCTTCACCGACCCCCAGACCTGGCGGGCGATACTCGTGATCATCATTGCGCTCATCGCCATCCTGATCGGCTCGAGTCTCAAGCTCGCAGCCCCGTTCCTGATCGGTATCGTCGTGCTTCCGCTCGAGAACGTTCTGGTGTTTCTGGTGCAGATCGGCCGGGGCATCGAGTCGATGCCGTGGTGGATCACTCTGGCCGTCGTCGGCGCCGTGCTCCTCATCATCGCCGTGACCTATGAGCGCCGAGCAGGCGAAGAGAACAGCATCACTGACCGTCTGCGAGACCTGCGTTAGGAGCAGGCTGGCCTGAGCGTGGAAGAGGAGCGTGGCAGCGTCCGTCACAAAGATTGGGCAGGCATCCGGTCTTCGACTGGGTACGGGCTGTCAACCAGCCATGATTTAGCCGGACGCGGGTTGAGAACTCAGCAGCACCCGCCCGGGAGCGTGCTGGTGGTGCCAGAGTGAGGTCGGAGGCTTTGGATGGACTCGCTATTTTCGGCTTTCAGCCCGCTCGATGTCGACCTTGTCGGCGTTCCGGTTCTCGCAACCCTCTACGCGGTCACCGGCCTCGCGCTCTTGCTCGTGCTGCTCGGCCCCGCAGAGCTGCGCCGTGCCATCGTCACCGTGATCGGTGCGGTGTTCGGCGCGGCGTCTGGCTGGCTGCTCGCCTGGTTCGTGAGCGATGTCTGGGATCCGTGGGGTGTGTCTTTGTCGCTCGGAACTCGGCTCTGGACGGCTGCCCTGTGTGCCAGCGTCGCCATTGTGCTGCTGAACCTGCGCGGACAGGTGCGGTGGCGGCGCGTGGTCGCCATCTGTGCGTTGCCGCTCTGCGTGCTCAGCGCGGCGGCCGGGATCAACGCCGATGTCGGTCAATTTCCGACCCTGCGCGTCGCGCTGGGCCTGGCCAGCTTCCCGTCTCTCGGCCAGGAACTGGCGACGACGCAGTCCTCCGCCGGTACCGATTCAGTCGATGGCATCGTGGGCACCGTGACCATTCCGGCGACGGTTTCCGGATTCGCCGCCCGCTCCGCTCTCGTCTATTTGCCGCCTGCCGCAACTGGCGCGAATCCGCCCGCGCTGCCCGTGGTCGAGATGCTGTCCGGACAGCCCGGGAGCCCGAGCGATGTGTTCACGGCCGGCGGCCTGGCGGGCATCCTCGACGCATACGCGCGCGCACATTCCGGACTGGCGCCCATCGTCGTTGTGCCGGACCAGCTCGGGGCTCCAGGGAACAATCCGATGTGCGTGAATTCCCCGCTCGGAAACTCGGACAGCTACCTCACGATCGATGTTCCGGACTGGATCCGTAGCAACCTGCACGTGGCCGCCCAGCCGGCCGGTTGGACTATCGCCGGTTTCTCCCAGGGCGGCACCTGTTCGATCCAGCTGGGATCCGCGCATCCCGAACTGTACGGTACGATTTTGGACATCTCGGGGGAACTCGTTCCCCGCAGCGGAAGCGAGGCGCACACGGTGTCAGCCGGATTCGGCGGCAGTGCCGCAGCCTACGCAGCGGCAGCACCGACCGCCATCCTCGCGGCGCACGCGCCCTATGCCACTCTGGCCGCGATCTTCGTCGTCGGCGACGGTGACGCGCGCTTTCTGCCCGGGGTGACTGCATTAGCGGATGCCGCCTCGCGCGCCGGCGTCGACAGCCGCCTGGTCATTTCCCCCGGGACCGCCCATGACTGGCACACGGTTGACTATGCCTGGACCAGCGCCCTGCCGATCCTCGCCGCACGGACCGCGCTGCTGACACCACGGACCGCGCTGCTGACACCACGGACCGCGCTGCTGACACCACGGACCGCGCTGCTGACACCCCGCACCCAGGCGATTTCCCGATGACCGGTGACCGGGCTCGGCACGACCCGGCACAACGCATCCGCAAGAAGCCCGGCGCTGCTGCCCCCGGCTTCCCCGGCCCGACCTTCCAGCGCGCGCAACTGCGTGGGCTGTTGCGCAGGGCAGCGCAGCGTCCGTTCACCGTCGCCTACACGGTGTCGCTGCTCGTCGTGGCAATGGTAAGCGGGGTGTTCACCGGGCCGACGCGGGACACCCGTCTTCTGTTCGGCACCGGCTACGAGTCGGTCATCGATCGCGGGCACTGGTGGTCGCCGATCACCTCGGTGTTCTTCGTCGACAACGGCGCCGAACTGGTGCTGGCGTTGGCCGGTGCGGTGGTGTTGCTGGGTTTCGCCGAACGTCTGATGGGAACCAGACGCACCGCGATCACTTTCCTGACCACGGCGCTGCTCGGCGCAATGGTCGGCCTCGGCGTGCAGTACCTCGGCGTGGCCGGCGGGGAGATGTGGTCGCGCGGCGTGAGCGAGTTGTGGGCGATCGACCCCTTCACACCGATGTTCGGCAGCGCCCTGGCGGCCAGCTATTTCGCCGGTCCGCTCTGGCGTCGCCGTATCCGGGTGCTTGGACTGTCCACGGCACTCGTGCTCGTGCTGTACTCCGGCCAGCCCTCAGACGTGTACCGGCTGATGGCCGTGGCCGTCGGCTTCGGAGTGGGCTGGCTCTGGCGCCCGCCACAACGGGTCACGTCGTGGCGGCGTAGCTCCGACCACGAGGCCCGCACCCTGCTGGCCGCCATTGTGGGCATGGTCGCGGTCGGTCCGGTCATCACCATTTTCTCCGGCGCCCGGTTCGGCTTGCTCGCGCCGCTCGGCCTGCTCCTCACCCAGGATGTACCGTCGACCGGGGAAGTCGTCGACCGCTGTCTGCTCGGTGATGTCACCCGGCAGTGCGTGCAGGAGCTCACCCTCGAACGCATCGGCGGTGCCGGCCCGGTGCTGGTCAGCCTGCTGCCGCTGCTCACCCTCGTCGTTGCCGCCTTCGGGCTCGCCCGTGGTCGACGGTTCGCGGCCTGGCTGGCCATCACGATCAACACCGGGCTCGCGCTGCTCGCCGCCTGGTACTTCGGTCTGTTGCCCATTTCCGGACAGACCTACGTCTGGCAGTGGCAGTCCGGCCGTTACTGGGAGGTCACGCTCATTCTCGTGGTGTCGGTGCTCGTTCCGCTGGTCGTGGCCCTCGTTATTCTCGGCAACCTGCGCCGCTTTCCCGTCGCCTCCCTCGCCGGTCAACGGCGGCGCTTCCTGCTCGTCACCATCGGCAGTTTCGCTGGCCTGGCCGCGTTCTATGTCGCGGTCGGCTGGCTGCTCCGCGACCATTTCCGGCCGGCGGTGACCCTGTTCGACTTACTGGCGGATGTACCAGAGCGGTTTGTCCCGGTCGGTTTCCTGCGCTTGGATCGCCTGTCCTTTCTTCCGACCGACCCCCTCGCCACGGCCCTGTATGACGGTGTCGGCGCCGTCTTCTGGATCGTCGTCTTCGTGGGGGCGATCATCTCCCTCCGGGGCGCGCCGATCGGCCCGACTGCGCACGCGCCGGGCAGGCTGCGCACCCTGCTGTCCATCCACGGCGGCGGATCCCTCGGATTCATGACGACCTGGAGCGGCAACGCCCTCTGGCTCTCCGCGACCGGTGACACGGCGATCGCCTATCGGGTGGTCAACGGCATTGCCATCACAACGTCGGAACCGGTCGGACCAGACGCCGAGGCGGCCGACGCCGTAGCATCCTTCTCGCGAATGTGCGATGACCACGGTTGGGTCCCGGTCTTGTACAGCGTGCACGAGCGCTGGCACCCCGTTTTCGCCGCGATGGGCTGGCACACCATGCAGGTGGGGGAAGAGACGTTGCTGCGGCCCAGGAATTGGAGTACCACGGGCAAGAAGTGGCAGGACATTCGCTCCTCCATTAATCGTGCCGACCGCGCCGGAGTGCGGGCGATTTGGACCAGCTACCGGGCGCTGTCGTTGCCGACCACGCTACAAATCGCGGAAATCTCTGAACAGTGGGTCCTGGAGAAGGAACTTCCCGAACTGGGTTTCACCCTCGGCGGTCTCGACGAACTACGTGATCCCACCGTGCGTCTCATGCTTGCTGTCGACAGCGCGGATCGCGTGCAGGCCGTCACCAGCTGGCTGCCCACATACCGGGACGGTGTCATCGTCGGTTGGACCCTGGACTTCATGCGGCGCCGGCCAGACAGCGTCAACGGCGTGATGGAGTTCTTAATCGCGCAGACGGCGCAGCGGATGCAGGAGAGTGCGCAGATCGAGTTTCTCAGTCTGTCCGTCGCGCCGCTGGCCCAGACCACTGGGCCGCGGCAGGGCGGAGTCGCCGATCGGCTGCTGGAGTATCTCGGTCGTACACTCGAACCGGTCTACGGGTTTCGGTCGCTCCTGCTGTTCAAGCGCAAGTTCCAGCCGGAGTTCGCCCCCATCTTCATGGCCTTCCCCGATCCGGTGGCCCTGCCTGAAATCGGGCTCGCGTTGGCCAGGGCCTATCTGCCGAGTCTGTCGATGCGAGAGGTCGTGACGTTGATGCGCGGACGCGCCCAATAGCATCCGTGCCGACCTGCGCTCATAAAGAGAAGCATCAGCGCGGCCAAACGGTGCTAGCCTGAAATTGTGTTGAACGGTGCGCTCCTCCTTAGCTGCCGCGACGAGTCCTAATCTGAGGCCTCCCTCGTCGCGGCGTTCGTTGTTGGCAGCCGACACCCACGAGGAAACAGGATCATGAAGAACAATCAGACCGCAACCACACTGCCAATCCACCGCTACCGCCCGTACCACGAGCAGTTCGCCGTTGACCTGCCCGACCGTACCTGGCCGAGCAAACACATCACGGTTGCCCCGCGCTGGTGCGCGGTCGACCTGCGTGACGGCAACCAGTCCCTCATCGATCCGATGAGCCCCGAGCGCAAGCGCATCATGTTCGACCTGCTCGTGCGTATGGGGTACAAGGAGATCGAGGTGGGTTTTCCCTCGGCGAGCCAGACCGACTTCGATTTCGTGCGCAGCCTCATTGACGAGAACGCCATCCCCGAAGACGTCACCATTCAGGTACTCACCCAGGCCCGCGAGCATTTGATCATGCGTACCTACGAGGCGATCACCGGCGCCAAGCAGGCGATCGTGCACTTTTACAATTCCACGAGCATCCTGCAACGCGAGGTCGTGTTCCGCGAACAGAAGCAGGGCATCATCGATCTGGCCCTGTTCGGGGCCCGTCTGTGCAAGCAGATGGAATCGACCATTCCCGGCACGACCATCTACTACGAGTACTCTCCGGAAAGTTTCACCGGTACCGAACTCGACTTCGCCGTGGACATCACCAACCAGGTCGTCGAGATTCTGGCGCCCACCCCGGAACGCAAGGTCATCGTCAACCTTCCGGCCACGGTAGAGATGGCCACCCCGAATGTGTATGCCGACTCCATTGAGTGGATGAGCCGTCATTTGACGCAACGCGAGAACATCCTCATCTCCTTGCACCCGCACAACGACCGCGGCACGGCCGTCGCTGCAGCGGAGCTCGGCTATCTGGCCGGAGCAGACCGTATCGAAGGCTGCCTCTTCGGTAATGGGGAGCGCACCGGCAACGTCGACCTCGTCGCGCTCGGCGTGAACCTGTTCACGCAGGGCATTGACCCGCAGATCGACTTCAGCAATATCGATGAGATCAAACGCACCACTGAGTACTGCAATCAGTTGCCGGTACCCGAACGCCATCCGTGGGCCGGCGATCTGGTCTTCACGGCGTTCAGCGGATCGCACCAGGACGCCATCAAAAAGGGCTTCGAAGCCATGGACATCGATGCCGCGAAGCAGGGTTGCACTGTCGATGATCTGGTGTGGGCCGTTCCCTACCTGCCGATTGACCCGAAGGACCTTGGCCGCAGCTACGAGGCCGTGATCCGGGTCAACTCGCAGTCCGGCAAGGGCGGCGTCGCCTACCTGCTCAAAACCGACCATTCCCTCGACCTGCCGCGCAAACTGCAGATCGAGTTCTCCGGTGTCGTGCAGGCCAAAACAGATGCTGAGGGCGGCGAAGTGACCAGCGAGCAGATCTGGGACATTTTCAACGACGAGTACCTGCCGGCTGAGATCAAGAACCCCGACGCCAAATGGGGCCGCTTCGAATTGCACTCGACTCGCACCTCAAGCGACCTCTCCGGCAGCGTCGACCTCTCGGTCGAACTGCGCGACGGCGACACAGCGGCGCAGGCGACCGGTTCCGGCAACGGCCCGATCAACGCGTTCCTCGGAGTGATGGCCGAGCGCGGCATCGCCATCATCCTGTACGACTACGTGGAGCACGCGCTCTCGGCCGGCGGCGACGCGCAGGCGGCAGCGTATGTTGAACTCGATGTGAACGGCAAGCGCTACTGGGGCGTCGGCATCGATGCGGATATCTCTACCGCGTCGCTGAAATCGGTGGTCTCTGCGGTCAACCGCGGGATTCGTGCCGAGATCGGCGACCTCGAACTCGCCGCCGTCTAGCAACGTCTTCGCGCTGTTACGAAAGCGCTGTTACGAAAGCGCTGACACGACAGCGCTGACACGACAGCGCTGACAGGACAGCGCTGACACGACAGTGCTGACACGAAAGCCCAGACTCGTCATTGACAGTCTGGGATTTCGCCGTACCATCCAGGTGCGGTCGGGGGGAGTTAGGTCGGGGGAGTTGGGCCGGGGGAGTTGGGCCAGGGGAGTCAGGCCAGGGTGGGCTGGTGCATCGTTCGATCCGTGGTGCGCACGCCCAGCAGGGACCGGCAGTCGTCAATCGCGTGCTCAAGCAGTGTGTACAAGCGTGCGTCCGGGTCGGCTACGCAGGCTTCGCCGATGCCCTGCACGGCGACTCGAATGATCGTGTCGGCGGTGCGCGGCGTGAATTTCGTGTGCGTCCAGGCATGCACGCTGCCGATGAAGTCTCGCGCCCAACGTTCGGCCTCGGGAACCTGGTCGAGCGCGTCCCGAATGAGCGGGCGCAACCGCTCGGCCAGGGCGGGGTAAAGAACGGATACGTTGCGCTCGCTGGTCAGAATGCCGACAGCCAGGGCTCGTTGACGTTCCAGGTTCGCCACGGGAAGTGCTTCGCACCCGGCCCGCACCGCGACGGCGACTTCTACGCGCTTGTCGGACCCGGTCAGGCCGATCACCGAGGGGATCAGCAGCGCGAGGCGGGAGCGTGCATCGTCGGAACTGCAGTCGTTGACCATGCGAGCCAGGGAGGCGAGTACCGGGTGGGTGCAAGCGGGGTGATCGCTCCAGGACTCGCCGGCAAGGTAGGAGGCGAACTCCATGAAGCAGCCCCCACTTTTGGGAGTGCGGTGTTTGCCACGTGAGAGCACGGGCATAATATCGGGCAGGCTGCCCTGGATCGGTTTCATGAAAACCTCCATACCACGGGGACTAAGTGCCCTTAAGTCTCCCCCCGTCCGGGCCGAAAAACCAGTGCCAGACACGACTGGTAAGAACTTTTCCGCGACTGCGTGTACCGTTCGGCCGCTGTTCGCGTCGTGACCGTGCATCCAGCGTCGAAGTGGGATGATTATGTGTGCCTGTCTACCGAGATGAAGCCGTCGTGCTGCGAACCCAGAAGCTGGGTGAAGCCGACCGCATCGTCACCATGCTCACTCGGCAACATGGCAAGGTGCGCGCTGTCGCCAAGGGCGTGCGGCGCACCGGCTCCAAGTTCGGTGCCCGGCTGGAGCCGTTCATGGTCGCCGACGTGCAGCTTTACGAGGGCCGCAGCCTCGACGTCATCACGCAGGCCGAGTCGCTCGGTTCCTACGGCGCCCTGATCACCGCCGACTACGGCAGTTACACCGCCGCGAGCGTCATGGTCGAAACCGCCGACAAGCTGACCGAATCCGAAGGGTCGCTGCAGCAATACCTGCTGCTCGTCGGTGCACTGCGGTCGTTGTCCCGCCAGGAACACGGCTCCCATCTCACCCTCAATTCCTACCTGCTGCGCGCCGTGTCGATGGCCGGTTGGGCGCCGAGCTTTGAGGACTGTGCCCGCTGTGGCGCACCGGGACCGCACAACGCCATGGTCGTGCAACTCGGCGGCATCGTCTGCGATGAGTGTGCCCCGTCTGGATCGCCCCGGCTTGATGCTGCAACGATCGGCCTGCTCAGCGCGCTGCTCACCGGCGACTGGGAGCACGCGGCCGCAACCCCCGAACGAACCCAGGGCCAGGCGTCCGGCGTCGTCGCCGCCTACACGCAGTGGCACCTCGGCCGCGGCCTTCGCTCGCTGGAACACGTCGCCCGATGATGGCCGGTCTGTTTGGCCTGAAGGGGTCAACGCACAAGGACGCTGTTCCGTTTAAACCGCTCGACTGGACCGGCCTGTACCCGCCGGAGCTGCCCCGCAAGGTTGTGCCTGAGCATGTCGCCGTCGTCATGGACGGCAACGGCCGTTGGGCCAACGGCCAGGGTCTGACCCGGGTCGAGGGTCACAAGGCCGGCGAGGCCGCCTTGCTCGACGTTGTCGCCGGAGCCATCCAGATCGGTATCAAACACCTCAGCGTGTATGCCTTCTCCACCGAGAACTGGAAACGTTCGCCCGACGAGGTGCGATTTCTCATGGGCTTCAACCGCGATGTGCTGCATCGCCGCCGCGACCAGCTCAACGAGTGGGGCGTGCGGGTGCGGTGGGCCGGGCGCACACCGAAGCTGTGGGCATCCGTTATCAATGAACTGCAATTTGCCGAGCGGCTGACTCGGAACAACGACGTGCTGACCCTGACCATGTGCGTGAATTACGGCGGTCGCACGGAGATAGCGGATGCCGTGCGCGCGTTGGCCGAGGACGTCGCGGCCGGCAGGCTGAAACCGTCTGGCATCACTGAGAAAGCCATTGCGAAGAAATTGTACGTGCCGGAACTGCCCGACGTCGACCTGTTTGTGCGCAGTTCGGGGGAGCAGCGCACGAGCAACTTTCTGCTGTGGCAGAGTGCCTACGCCGAGATGGTTTTTCTCGACACCCTCTGGCCGGATTTCACCCGGGTCGACCTGTGGCGCGCCGTCGAACTCTATGCCGCCCGCAACCGGCGCTACGGCGGAGCGGTGGACACTCCCACTCCCTGAGCCGCTGCAAATATTGCGAGGGGGAATACGCACGCTCGAATACCCGTTACCCCCAGGGTGACTGATACGACAACAACGACCGAAGCGACCGCACCCGAAGCGACCGCACCCGCGAGCACCGAGCCGATCAAGGTCGACATCTGGTCTGATGTGCAGTGTCCCTGGTGCTACATCGGCAAACGCAAATTTGAGGCCGGCGTCGAATTGTTTGACGGCAGCGTCGAGGTCGAGTACCACAGCTTCGAACTTGCGCCGGATACGCCGGTGGACTTCGTCGGAAACTCTGCCGACTATTTGAGCCAGCGCAAGGGCCTGCCCATTGATGAGGTGCAGAAGATGCTCGAGAATGTCACCGCTGTGGCAGCGAGCGTCGGCCTGGATTACGACTACGACTCGGTGCACCAGACCAACACCGTCATCTCGCACGAGCTCCTGCACTACGCCAAGGCCCATGGTCGCCAGCTCGACATGGTGGAACGCCTGCTCAAGGCCTATTTCATCGACGGCCGCCACGTTGGGCGTGTCGAAGACCTCGCTGACCTCGCCGCCGAGATCGGGCTCGACCGCCTCGATGTGGTTCGGTCGCTCAACGCCCATGAGCACCTCGCCGCAGTCAAGGCCGACGTGGCGCAGGCCGGCGCCTACGGCATCCAGGGCGTTCCGTTCTTCGTGATTGACGGCCGCTATGGAATTTCCGGCGCGCAGGATCCGACCGCATTCGCGGAAGCTCTCGGCCAGGTCAGTGCCGAGCGTTCGGCCGACACCGCCTCGGCGTAGCAGCACTACCCAGCGAACTCGCGTAGCCTGACCGGCAGAGAGCTTCACTGCGTACGTAGCCGGTCGCATCCGCTTCACCCTATTGATCAGGAGAACATCATGAGCGACACCACCAGCACCTCCACCCCGCCCGTATTCACCGACGCCGCGGGCCGTCCCACCATTGAACTTCTCGGCGCGACCGAGGCGACAGACGAAGCCGCGGGCTCCTGCTGCGGTGGCGGCTGCTGCAGCTGATCGATCCGCATCTCACGAAAGCGCAGCTGTCGCCCGGTCAACCTGACCGCTCCGGCAGGTGCGCTTTTGTGTGCCGTGTGCTCCTGACGCGGCTGATGCGCAAGGACACCTCGCTTTCTGGGAGAATTGACGCACTATGACTTCACTCATCCCCACGGTCAACCAGCAGGCACCGATCGGACCCCTCGCGATCGGGCCGATCAAGCTTGATGTGCCCGTGGTACTCGCGCCGATGGCCGGCATCACGAATACGGCGTACCGTCGCCTGTGTCGTGAATACGGTGCCGGACTGTTCGTCAGCGAAATGATCACCTCGCGGGCGCTCGTGGAACGCAATGCCGAGACGATGAGGCTGATCACCCACCACGAGAGCGAAAGCACCCGCTCCATTCAGCTCTACGGCGTTGACCCGAAAACCGTCTCCGAAGCCGTGACCATGCTCGTCGCCGAAGACCGCGCCGACCACATCGACCTCAATTTCGGGTGCCCGGTGCCCAAGGTGACGCGCAAGGGCGGGGGAGCGGCACTGCCGTGGAAGATCGGTTTGTTTCGTCAGATCGTTGAAGCCGCCGTCACCGCGGGCGGATCAGTTCCCGTGACGGTGAAAATGCGCAAGGGCATCGACGCCGACCACCTCACCTATATCGAGGCCGGCAAGGCCGCCGCCGGGGCGGGCGCCGCATCGATTGCGTTGCACGGCCGCACCGCAGCCGAGTTCTACTCCGGTCAGGCAGACTGGTCGGCTATCGAGCAGCTCAGGAACGCCGTGAGCGATGTGCCGGTACTCGGCAACGGCGACATCTGGTCAGCCGACGACGCCCTGCGCATGGTCCGTGAGACCGGATGCGACGGCGTTGTTGTCGGGCGCGGCTGCCTCGGCCGTCCGTGGCTGTTCGGCGACCTAGACGCAGCGTTCCGTGGGCAGGAGCTCAAGGCCGAACCGGGGCTCGGACAAGTCATCGATGCTTTCCGCCGCCACGCCGAGCTGCTCACCGAATACTTCGACAGCGAAGACCGGGCCTGCCGCGACATCCGCAAGCACGTCGCCTGGTATTTCAAGGGCTATCCAGTGGGCGGCGACCTGCGCGCGAGCCTGGCCATGGTGCAATCCCTCGCGCAAATGGACGACCTGCTGGGAACCCTTGACGCCTCACTGCCCTACCCGGGCGCTGACGTCGAGGGGCCGCGCGGCCGCGCGGGAACACCGAAGAAGCCGTCGCTGCCCGAGCACTGGCTCGAGTCGCAGGATCTCGCCGGCGCACAGCGACTGAATTTGACCGAGGGCGAAGGGGACACCAGCGGTGGCTAACAAGACCGGATACAGCGAGAACGATGAGGCCCGCTGGCTTCCCGAAGAACATTACTCACGGCGCAGCGACTTCGCCCGCGACCGGGCGCGCCTGCTGCACTCGAGCGCGCTGCGCCGCCTCGCGGCCAAGACGCAGGTGCTCAGCCCCACTGCGGGGCTCGATTTTGCTCGCAACCGGCTGACCCACTCGCTCGAGGTCGCCCAGGTCGGGCGGGAGATTGCCTCGCGTCTCAACGTTGACCCCGACATTGTGGATACCGCCTGTCTCGCACACGACATCGGGCATCCGCCGTTTGGTCATAACGGCGAGAAGGCGCTCAGCCTGTGGTCCGAAGACATCGGCGGTTTCGAGGGTAACGCGCAGACGCTGCGTCTGCTCACTCGCCTTGAGCCCAAGGTGTTCGGGCCCGATGGTCGCAGTTATGGACTCAACCTCACCCGGGCGAGCCTCGATGCGAGCTGCAAGTACCCCTGGCCCGAAAAAGCTGCGACCTACGACCCGAGCGGGCGGGCAAAGTTCGGCTTCTACCAGGACGACATCGCCGCGTTCGAGTGGCTGCGTGAGGGCGCACCAGACCGCCAGCTCTGCATCGAAGCCCAGGTCATGGACCTCTCCGACGACATCGCTTACAGCGTGCATGATTTCGAAGACGCCATCGTCAATGGCTACGTCGACGTGGCAGCCCTGAGCAGCCGATCGAACCATGATGAGCTCCTCGCCACCATGTCGGAATGGGTCGGCGATGAAACCAGCGCTGACGACCTCGCAACCGCCTTCAATCGGCTGGATTCCCTCGATGTCTGGTTGGACTCCTGGAGCGCCGGGCGTCGCGATCAGGGCCACCTCAAGAACCTCACGAGCCAGCTCATCGGACGCTTCAGCGGTGCCGCGGTGCACGCCACCAAGGAGGCGTATCCCGGCGCGAAAATGCTGCGATTCGGGGCGAATGTGATCGTGCCCCGCGAGATTCAGGCCGAAATTTCTGTGCTCAAGGGCATCGTCGCTGCCTTCGTCATGACCCGCAACACCCGCAAACCCATCTACGTGCAACAACGGCAGGTACTCACCTTGCTGGCGGAAACATTGCACCAGTCCGGTGACGAGCACCTCGACCCTGGCTTTCGCGAAGACTGGCATGCAGCCGCGGATGGTGCTGCCCGCAAGCGCGTCATCGTCGACCAGGTCGCGAGCCTGACCGACCAATCGGCCTTGGCCTGGTACGAGCGCCTCGTACAAGGCTAGCTCCCTCTCTTCCTTGGGCCCGGGGATCGAGCGGCGGAGCTCCGTGGACCGAGACTGTAGAATTTACCCATGGCTGGACTGATTCGACAAAGTGACATCGAAGAGGTCAAGGCCCGCACCAATATCGCTGACATTATCGGTGACTACGTCACCTTGAAATCGGCCGGTGTCGGATCGATGAAGGCTCTGTGTCCCTTTCACGACGAACGTAGTCCCAGCTTTCACGTTCGACCACAGGTCGGTTTCTATCACTGCTTCGGCTGTGGCGAGAGCGGCGACGTCTACTCCTTTCTGCAGAAGATGGACCACGTCAGTTTCAGCGAGGCCGTCGAACGCCTGGCTGGTCGGGTCGGTCTTGACCTGCACTACGAAGACGGATCAGGCCCAGCACCCGACCACGGCAATCGGGCCCGTCTGCTCGCCGCCAACCAGGCGGCATCCGATTTCTTCATCGAACAGCTCGGCAGTGCGGGCGCCGAGGTAGGCCGAGCCTTTCTCGGCCAGCGCGGATTCGACGCTGACGCGGCGACTCGATTCGGTGTGGGGTTCGCACCCAAGAGCTGGGACGAACTCACAAACCATCTGCATGGTCGCGGTTTCACCACCGAAGAACTCACCCTCTCCGGTCTGGTGTCCACCGGCGACCGCGGCATCTACGACCGTTTTCGAGGCCGTCTGGTCTGGCCGATTCGGGATATCACTGGGCAGACCATCGGCTTCGGCGCGCGCAAGCTGCTCGACGACGACAAGGGCCCGAAATACCTCAACACCCCTGAGTCGCCGGTGTACCACAAGGCCCAGGTGCTCTACGGCCTCGATCTCGCCAAACGAGACATCTCACGGAGCCACCAGGTCGTCGTGGTTGAGGGCTATACCGACGTCATGGCCTGCCATTTGGCCGGCATCACCACGGCTGTCGCCACCTGCGGCACCTCGTTCGGCGTCGAACACATCAAGGTTCTGCGCCGAGTGCTCGGCGACGATTCCGGTGTCGGCGAGGTCGTCTTCACCTTCGACCCTGACGCCGCCGGGCAGAAAGCCGCCATGCGGGCCTTCAGCGAAGAACAGCGTTTCTCCGCCCAGACCTATGTGGCCGTCGGCCCGGAGGGGCTCGACCCGTGCGACCTGCGCCTGCAACGCGGCGACGATGCCGTGCGGCGACTCGTCGACTCGAAGAAGCCGATGTTCGAGTTCATGATTCGGCAGATTCTCTCCCAATACAACCTTGACACCGTTGAAGGCCGTACGGCCGCCTTGCGCGCCGCTGCCCCCGTCGTCGGCGAAATTCGCGACCCCGTGCTGCGGCCCGGATACACGCGTGAACTGGCCCGCATGCTCGGCGTCGACATGGACGAAGTCGCCAAGGCCGTGACGAACGCCCAGTCCGGGTCGCGATCCTCTGCCGCCGGCGGCCCGAACGCGCCCAAGCACGCCGGCGCCATCGAAGCTGCGCCCGAACGCCCGTTCTCACTGGTTGAGCTGCCCGCCGACCCGGTGACGCGCCTCGAACGTGACGGTCTCATGGCCATGCTGCAGCGACCCACGTTGATCGGCCGGGACATTCTCGACAGCGCGGTGCAGACCTCATTTGCCAATAGCTCACTCGCTGTTGTTCGCGACGCGATCGCTGCGAGTCTCGCGCACTTTGATGCGCCCGACTGGCTCGAACGGGTGGTCGCCGAGGTGCCGGACGCCTTCAAGAACCTCGTGCAGGACCTCGCCATGGCGAACCTCCCCGAGCGCACCGAGAAAGATGTCGCCCGTTACGTGCGCGACATCACGATCGTGCTCATTGACAAAGACCTGCTCCGGCTCAAGGCAGAATTGCTCGGTCGTCTGCAGCGAGCGGATGCCAGCAACACCGAGATGTACCGCACCCTCCAGCGCGAGCTTGTTCGCGTCGAGGCCGAGCGCCGCGCGCTTCGCGACGAATAGCCCCGTCGGCGGCCTTTTCCCGAAAGTACGCCAAGCCAACTTGTGAGCGGTTCACCTCAAACTGCAACACATGAGCCCGACTTTGTTGCAGATCTGTAAAGAAGCTGCGGCTAAGTGTGGCTGTCTGCGAATTCTGTGCTAATTCTTTCCTAACAGCAATGAACAGCTGTGCCCTTGTGGGGCGCTCTGAACATGAGACTTCTATAGGAAGAGGACGACGGATATGACTTCCGCATTCACGAACGGCAAGCGCGCACTCGCTGCCACAGCCGGCCTCGCAGCCGCAGCACTGGTTTTGTCCGGCTGCGCTGCCGGCGGCGGTACCACCACGGACTCAGCGGGCGGCCCAATTACCATCGGCACCACCGACAAGGTCACGACGCTCGACCCCGCTGGCTCGTATGACGCTGGTTCTTTCTCGGTGCAGACCCAGGTCTTCCCGTTCCTCATGAACAGCCCCTTCGGGACAGCAGATGTTGAACCCGACATCGCGGTCAGCGCTGAGTTCACAACTCCGACGGAATACACGGTCACGCTCAAGCCCGACCTGAAATGGGCCAACGGCAATGACCTCACGTCGTCGGACGTCAAGTTCAGCTTCGACCGTCAGCTGGCCATCGCGGCAGACAACGGGCCATCGTCGTTGCTCTACAACCTGGAAAGCACGGACGCCGTGGACGACACGACCGTCGTGTTCACCCTGAAGGCCGGAAACGACCAAATCTTCCCGCAGATCCTGTCCAGCCCCGCTGCGCCGATCGTCGATGAAGAGTCTTTCTCGGCGACCGAAGTCACTCCGGACGATGACATCGTCGCGGCCAATGCCTTCGCAGGCCAGTACGTTCTGACCAGCTATGACTTCAACAACTTGCTCGCGTACAAAGCGTACGAGGGTTATCAGGGTTTGCTCGGTCCGGCGAAGACGGACGTTATTCGGGTCAAGTACTATACGGACGCGTCGAACCTCAAGCTCGAAGTTCAGGAAGGCCAGATTGACGTCGCGTGGCGCAGCCTGTCGGCCACCGACATCGACGACCTGCGCGGCAACGACGCGGTCAATGTGCTGGACGGCCCCGGTGGCGAGATTCGCTACATCACCTTCAACTTCAACACGCAGCCCTTCGGTGCAACCACCGCTGACGCCGACCCGGCCAAGGCTCTGGCCGTTCGCGCGGCTCTCGCCGATGTCGTTGACCGTGAGGAGCTTGCCGACCAGGTCTACAAGGGCACCTACTCCCCGCTGTACTCCTACGTTCCCGCCGGCATGACCGGAGCCACCGAGTCTCTCAAGGGCCTCTACGGTGACGGCGAAGGCGGACCTGACGTCGAGAAGGCAGCAGCCGACCTCGCCGCAGCGGGTGTTCCCACGCCGATCGCTCTCAACCTGCAGTACAACGCCGACCACTACGGTCCCGGCTCCAGCGATGAATACGCTCTGATCAAAGACCAGTTGGATGCTTCCGGCCTGTTCACGGTCAGCCTGCAGTCAACCGAGTGGGTTCAGTACGCCAAGGACCGCACGGCCGACCTCTATCCTGCCTACCAGCTCGGCTGGTTCCCGGACTACTCCGATGCTGACAACTACCTGTCGCCGTTCTTCGCCGAGGGAAACTTCCTCAAGAACCACTACGACGACCCCGAGGTCACTGCCCTGATCCAGCAGCAGGCCGTCACCAACGACCCCGACGAGCGTACGGCGCTCATCGAGGAAATTCAGGACAAGGTTGCGGCCCAGCTGTCGACAGTGCCGCTGCTCCAGGGCGCCCAGGTGGCCATCACCGGTACCGACATCACCGGAACCCAGGACACGCTCGACGCGTCGTTCAAGTTCCGTTACGGCGCGCTGGCCAAAGGCTAGAGCCAACAACGACTAGAGTTTTCTCTAGTTTGATACCCGGGGGTGTCCGGCGATGAAGTCGCTGGACACCCCCGATTCTTTTGCAATTGTGAGGTAGTGATGACCGCTGTTGCCATGAAGCCGCCAGTGCCGGCGACCGGGCGTAGTTCAAAGAAGAAGACCAGTTCGGGCGGTGGAATAGGCCGATATCTGCTCATTCGATTCCTGCTCATCTTCCCCACCATTTTTATCCTGGTGTCGATGGTCTTCTGGCTGATGCGCACGACGGGAGATCCGATCACGGCCGCGCTCGGAGGCAAACTGGGCCCCGATCAGCTCGCAGAACTGATCAGCGCCGCCGGCTATGACCGACCCATACTCATTCAGTATTTCGAGTACCTCGGTCAGGTCGTCACCGGCAATTTCGGCACGACGATCAGCACCAATCGTCCAGTGTCCGAAGTGCTGCTCACGTACGGATCCGCTACGGCAGAGCTTGTGTTCTACGCGCTCATCGTGGCATTCATCGTCGGGATCCCGTTCGGAATGGTCGCGGCGTACTGGCGGGACAAGGCGCCTGACGCCTTCCTGCGGGTCTTCGCCATCCTCTGCTACGCCACCCCGGTGTTTTTCGCAGGTCTTCTCCTCAAGCTCATCTTTGCTGTCTGGCTCAAGGTGCTGCCGGTATCCGGCCGCGCCAACGTCGGGTCAGAACTGGAGATGCAGCTACTTCCCGGCAAGACCGGCATCTATTTCATCGACGCCCTGAAGACCGGTGATCCCGCCGTCTTGGGGGATGTGCTGCTGCACGCCGTACTTCCCGCACTCGCGCTGGGGCTGCTCACGGCAGGCGTCTTCCTGCGTCTGGTACGAACCAACGTCATCGGCACCCTCGGTACTGAGTATGTGACTGCTGCCCGCTCCCGTGGAGTCAACGAATTTCGCCTGGTCAGCAAGCACGCCTATCGACCGGCACTCATCCCCATCATCACTGTGATCGGGCTGCAGGTTGCCTTGCTCCTCGGCGGCG